>Ga0214545_1005575_pt1 | contig 22602 bp, 9 predicted proteins | sample CNSS4metaG_FD_160064 | JGI IMG/M metagenome (GOLD analysis project Ga0214545, IMG submission 160064) | Root nodule microbial communities from cowpea collected in UCLA plant growth center, Los Angeles, California, USA - CNSS4 | ecosystem: Host-associated > Plants > Roots > Nodule | place: USA...
GTTTTAGATGTTTAACACTATTTTTTTGTTGGTTTTTTGTTAATTTAAATTTTAACAACATTAAAATATAGTTATTTTATTATTTAATTAGTTTTTAAATTTTATTTGTGAACATTAAATAAAATATGAAATACACATGTACAATATTTATGAGCATTTTTGTCTTTTAAAGAAAATAAAGTTACATTAATGGTTATTAGGTCAGGTTTTATTTAATATTATACTTATCTATGTATTTTTGTAAGATCCAATGTATATTAGTTATCCTTAACCAGTGCCCTAAGGACATTCGTTAACAAGAACCTTTAACATATGTTAACTAAAGGTGGAAATCTAGATAAAAAATCTTTAATTTAAAAAAAAATTAAAGGTACTAAATGTTAATATAATAACTTTCTAAATATAAATATAAATTTATACAAGTTAATATAAAATAAAATATATTTTATTTGTTTAAATTTTAATTTAATTAAAATGATCAAATATTTAGATTAACATAAATGAAAAATTTTAACATAATTTTACATATGTTAACTAATGTGAAAATCCGGTTAACATTATTTTAAAAAATGTTTTATTTAAGTTAAAGTAATAAATATAAATAATAGTTTTTTTAAATTTTTTATAAATTAATATTAAATAAAATATATTATCTTTTGTTTAAATTTTAATTTAATGAATATTTATAGAAAATATAATAAATATTTAAATTAATAGAAATTAAAAATTTATTTAATTTAACATATTTTAATAGACCTGGAAATTCAGTTAATGTTTTTTTTTTAAGTTTTTTGGTAAATTGAAAATTGGATGTCGACGTTGTAAAAAAAACACTGAATATCAACATTTATAAACAAAATAAAACAAAATTAAATTTGGATGTTGTAACAAGAAAAAGAAATGAATTACTAAATATATTAACATCCATAAATAAAAAAAAAAAACTGAATACCAAATGTCGACATTCGGAATAAAAAAAAAAACTAAAAATCAACATCTATAGAATAAAGCAAGTATCATAAGAACAAAACTTGGGATTGGTGTTAGATAGGGAAAAAGATATTAATTTTACCGAGGAAAAAGTGAGAATTTAAAATATTTTTGGGATACAGAAGGAGTGTTTGGAGGTGCAGGAGGAGAAGCCCCTAATTTCTTATATGTACTTAAGAGTTGGGCTTTATTAATGCTTGACCCAATTTCTTTGAAGTGGGCTTGCTTAGAATGAACTTTCAAAAAGAAGCCCAAAACTGCCTCAGACAGACAATCCCAAAGACATCGAAGCACTGGTTGCTTATGACATCCAAAAATATAACAGAAAAGAAGAATAAAACTTACAATCCCTCTAATAACGAGCATAAATATTAATGTTCTTTCGCTATAATGGCTATATGATATCTTTAAATTTTTTATTTTCTTAATTTTTTTGTTTATAAATTTTGTAGCCTTTATGTATTTATTACTTTTATGACTATTTCTAATCATCACAATTTCAAAGTAGTTTTAATGTAATAGAGTTCAAAAGTAAAATAATTTCTAAATTAAAACTATTTGAGTTCAATATAGTAAATTTCATGAATAAACATTAGTATAAGTTATGAGTTGAAACCTCCTTATTTTAATGAAATTTAAATTATAATTGTTTTCATTAGAATTTATATTTTGTACTAAAATGATCGATTTTAGAGAACACATTATGGATAAATCATTTTTCAATGTGCTAATGCATTTGTTTTTACAGTGTTTTATAGTAAATTTGAATATATTCTGTGATTAATTGCCATAGTTTAAAAATAAAATATGTACAAAAAACTTCAAAAATTTGACTTTAACAAGTTAACCTTTTGAATATTAATAATTTCGATTTTCGAGGGTTTACTACAAAAGCTCATTTTACATAACACCTAGTAAATACAATGTGTTTGGTAATAGTTGAATTTTACTTATAATGAATAAGGAAAAATGTCACATTGTCTAATTATCCATTGTAGAGTAATTAGTTTAACTGCCTTATGATTGAACTTCTTTTTTTGCAAATAAAACATCTTTAATATTCTATTAATATTTTTTTACTATAAAGAAAATAATTTTGTTAGTATATTATTCTTAAAAAAGCTCGTTTTTATTTTTTCTTTTTGTGTGTGTTATTTATAGATTTAGCCAGTGAATTCAAGATTGCTTAATTTACACTATATCCAGTATATTCATACAATAACATGTAAACATTTATTGGAAGAAATTATATTTTAGCTAACTTCATATGTAAAACAAAACTTAATTGTAAACAAATAGAGAAATGAGTATTTTTACACTTACATTTTATTTTATATCCTTTCAAAATAAGATGTGACATTTACATAATAAATTAAAAAAATAAAATAAAAATAAAAAGTATAATTACCGTGTGATTAAATTCAGATAACTCTTGGTAAAGAATTTAACATATTCTGGAGAAAAATATTTATAAATAATGAATGAATTGTACTTTGTAATTTAACAGTGATATGTTTTGTCTTAAGTTAACTTGGTTCATGACATCATTCTCCTTGCCACTCACCACTCCCCTTCAAACTCAAAAATAATTTGTCTAGTGTCAATTTAGGTAAGGGAATGCTAACCACTACAAACACAAATAATTTGTGTAGTGTCAATTTATGTAAGATGAAGGTTAATGAATATATTTATGTTGAAATATGAAATAATGAATTCCACTAATTGAAATAATATAATTTTATATAATAGATTTTCAAAAGGACAAAATTATTATTTTTTATCTTTTATTTCTACAATCATTCTCCAAATACAAAAGAAACACTTTATAATTTCTGATGTCTTTATCAAAAAAAGCAAGAAAAATATTTCTTTGATACTTAAATACCACTTCTCAATGAAATCTTAAATGTGAAGGTTTGAAAGAAGAAGACGATAAACGTTTGAAAGACAAGGTCTTTAATTTTTGCAAAAAATAAAAAAAATCTCTTTGAAATTTACAATCTTTTTCAAATTCTTATGTGATGAAAAGATTGCACATTTTTATGAAATTCTTTTCCATTTTCTTCATATTGTTGTCTATCACTCCTTTAAGTTATTTTTTCTTGTTTGTTATTGTAAAAAACAAAGAAATATCTGAAAAAAGGAATTGTGTAGTATTAATTATGTATAAAAGATTACAAGAGGTGTATTATATATACATATAAAGCTAAACTAGAAGCCACAAGTAGATGGCCTCAAACATGGGTCTATCCTAACATCTCTTCAAACTCACAATGTTACACTAAATGCATTGAGAGTTTGTTAAATAAAAAACGAAAATGTAAAACGGAGTGCGGCTTGGTGTGTGTGTGTAATTTGGAAGGAAAATCTCATAAAAATTTCTAATAGTGATACATGTATTTCTATATATTTAAATCAATTCAATTTAATACTACCTTTATTTTTATGTTTTTATTAACATCTTCAGATTTTTACTTTTTATGTAAAATATGTAAAAAGGAATATCTAGGAAATTTTGAATATTTCCAGGAGGTATAAAATGTGGAATAAGTTCTTTCTGATTAAATATGGAGTAAAATTTGCTAGGTATATCCACCAATTTATATTTAACAAGTGTCTTAATAGGTTAAAATAAACAATTTATAAAAATTCTCTCGATAGTATTTATTAACTTATTCTTGTTTTAAAAACAAGGTTTGTAAATCTGATATTTATGGATATGTATGCATTATTCAACCATTATCTATGTTTTTTTGTGTTTGAAATTCAATATATTATGCCTTGAAATTGTTGGACTGAACTAGGTGATTGTAGACATGGTATGATAAATGTTATGGTTAATTTCCAATGATCTTATTCGGGACTTATCACATGTCTATTACTTTACCAACTTTCCATGGTAACATTTGTAATTATAATGTGATGCACCGGAGAGGGCAATGCTTCAAATCAATACAGAATATCCCAAGCCATAGTTATACTGCATATCCAAGTTTAAGAATATTTTTAATATCTTCTTATAAATACTTCTTTTGTAAACTTAACAACTTATAAAAAGAGAATTTAACAATATTCGATTCTCCAGCTATATATGAAGAACTTATTTTCCAGTGAGGATTTAACAAAGAATTTATGTTCTCACCAAGAAGATTTCCACTTCCCAGATACCCTCCTGGATCAAGATGTGTGAAGAACAAAGAAGACATTTAAAGTAAAAACCCTCCAATATCATTACCTCATTTCTTAACGATGATGATGTTGATGGAGAAGATACATAGAGTAATATAAGATTTTCCAGCACACACTGTTGAAAAGAAAGAAAAGGAAAAGCAAACCACACCCCCAAAAAATAAGCAGATGAAAATATGTAAATATATATAACAACTAAGTAGATAATAATGGTAATCATATAGGCCTTTAATTAAATAAAATTTATAAAGACCTCGATCCTTTCTAGGACATTGATATTATATTGGTCCTTTGTCTCTTAATATTTGCTGAAGCAGACTCATCACCCACGCTCTTCTCCATCACTGCCTTCAGTGCTTCTTGTATTGAGCTAATGCAGTACTGTTGTTGGTGGTTGTGGTCCTCGCTGCCGCTGCTCGAGTCTTCCTCTTCCCCGGTGATGAACAACACGTTCTTCACACGCCCTCCCAGCGTTGTGATCTCAGCTTTAAGGGTTCTTAGCCTCAATGCTTTCAGGGTCCTGATGAGTTCAGGAAACAGATCTGACCTATCTTCACAGCACAAAGAGGCTTTGATCACAGACCTCCCATCTTCATCCGCTTCATCCACCACAGTTAACTCATCAGCCTCCGTAGGAACCGGACTCGATTCTGCTATCAATGAGGTTTGACGCTTCAGCTCCTTCACATGCTGAATCACTTCTGCTAGCAATGATGCTTTATCTGTCTGCAGGAAAGAACAAAACAAAAAGAAATTATGTTATGGATATGATAATAAAGCACTGAAATTAATTGTACAATATGATGGTGCCAAAACAAATGGTGGGGCTTTGGAGATGTTGTTATATGAGGTTGGTAGGTAATGGCGTGATGATTGTGAAATGGAAATAGTGGGTATCTTTGAATGGTGGGAGTGTCATGCAGCATATGATAGAGGAGATGAAATATCGAAAGGGGTATATAGAATAGATAGTGTGTGCGTTTGTGACTGACAAGGGTGCTAGTTTGTCTCTGGCTTTATTCTTTTCATTCTCAAACTGAGTTTGACTCATCAACATCATCCGGCAAGAAATTTCTATGCCAAGCTTTTCCACTGCTAGTTGGTTCCTCTTTATCATGCCAACCAAGCGACATTAACGCTAATACGCTTTTCTCTCATCCTCTTTTATTACTACTACTTTTTCTAGCTCTTCCTCGGAACTACCACACCCACATAGAGACTACTCTCCGAACACATATGCATAATTAAAGTCATTAGTGTCAAGAAATTAAGCCCAAAAGGAGAAACAACAATATCATGAGAACAGATTAAACAACACTAACAAAGCCAAAAAGACAGGTAAAAAAAAACAGGCAAAAACAATCTTTGCACCTCATTTTCTAAAAGGTTATGATATTTTGATTTTGTTGTTTTACTTACTATGCCAAAGTAATAAGTAGAATCTTGCAAAGATTTACAAACCACTCTTTGAAAAGAAAAAAGTCCATAAAGAAAGAACACATTCTTGCACTATTGTTTATACAAACATGTTCTTTACAAGGCGCGAGTGGGAACAACATGAGATTGAGATCTTGGACTTTTGTTGAGATGATTAATTACACATGCAGACTTTTTAAGTAATTCACTATATATTGATGGATACGTGAATTGATTTGAATGAATGAATATTAATCTGGAAAATGAATTAATTAGACTTACTTTGGTTGTGCTAGGCAACAAGCTGCGAAGCTTGGCAAGATGGTTATTGATCCTCTCTCTGCGCCTCCTTTCAGCCTCACTGTGACTCTTGGATGCTGCGAGGGCTTTGGCCTCCATGATTTCTTGAGCAGTCATCTTAGCCAACTCGGTTTGGAGGCCAAAGGGTGCGGAACCGGGTTGAACGACCGGTCCAAGGGTGTCCGATATGATCCTAAGATGGTCAGAAGACGAACCATCATATGCAAACTGAAGAGAATGACCCCTTCGGTTGAACAAAGTTGCATAGGGTGAAGGTTGGGGAGGGACAAGAAAAGGGTCATGCTCTCTCACCGTGTTGAAGGGGTGATGAACCGGATTATGAGGCATAGACCAGGGTTGATGCATGATTTGAGAGACTTCACCAGGGTACATGTTGAGCCCTCCTCTTCCTCCTCCCACTCCTCCTCCTCCACCAAAGATATCATTGTTTTGTTGATGCTGCTGCATCTGTTGCTGAAGGAGAAGCTGGTCTTGATAGGCCTGGTGGTAGTTATTGATCGCTTGAGAAGAACACTGCCCTTGATCTTCCTGTATCATTTCCCTAGGGTCTACAGCCGCTGCTGCCTCCTGTTTTATATGGAACTCTATTGAAGGATAATACAAACTCCAAGGCTTTATATATAACAATATTTTGCTGGAGAGAAGAATCAATAATTAAAATAAAAAATAAATTGAGATTCAAATGTCAGAAAGAAGCTGAGGTGGGTTTGTATTTGTATGTTCTACTGATTTTTGTTTTGTTTTGTCTGATGTGAGTAAGAAAAAGGAGGTTTGGTTTGGAAGAATAAAGAGTTGGGAGAAGTTTGCTTTACACTTGCACAAGGAATAAAAATGAAAAGGGTATTTCAAGAGACAACGTGGGTTGAAAAAAACGGGGGGCCTTTTTTCACACCCGTTACCATCATGAGTATATAGTTTGAGATAAAAGACAGAAATGTGGAAAAAGGAAAGAGAATAGTAAGCATGGTGAATGATGTGTACAATATTAAAATAAATAAATAAAAAAAGAGAGAGCTTAATACCCTGTGAAGTGTGTGATTTGTTCCTTTGTTTCTCTTGTGGTGGTGGGCGGTGAAAGAAAAGTCGAAATGCTTTGGATTTCTGTTTCTGCCTCAATGTCAAATCTCTTTCACTTAGTAGTGTTTTTCTGCCACAAACCTTTGTGCGGGGCAAGGTTACCATCCTTTTACATTCAACAAAACTTTCCTTTTTCCTTCGTGCTTTGTTGCTCTCTTTTCGGTTTCTTTGTTTTTTTTTTTATGGTTCTAATCTTGCAGCCTTCTGCGCACCAACACCCTCTATCATATACAGAGACTGTTTAGTGCTGCTACTTCACTTTCCTTTCTTCTTACGGCTCTCTCTATCATACCTATACATGTATGTATGTAACCATCTATACCTATGTATGTCTGTACTTTCCTTTATCATTTTAGTTACACATGCTTTGTTGTGTGTATATATTGTGAAATTATTAAAGACGCTTTACATAGTTAATTAATAATTCTTTATATTAAATATTACCATGAAATTTATATTTATGGGTATGTATGAGAGAGAGAAAGAGGTAGAGAGAGGGACGGGAAACACAAGCAAAGCGTAGTGAAGGCACACTACACAGATTGTCGACCGACCAACGACCAAAAAGACTGATATTATCATCATGCTTGCTTAACCAACCCTTCTCTTTATTCCATTAATATTACTTCCACTACTCTCTTACTGCTAATTAATTTTCTTAAAGATAACAATTTTAAATTAAATTAATTACTCACTCATTAAAAAGGCACTGATTAAAAGAATTCAAAAAATGTAAGTGCATAATTTTGAAACGCCTCCTCTGTATATATTTTCAAGATTTTACGTTTAACAACATCCTAAAATTACAAGTCATGTCTAATGATTAATAAATGAGAAGAAATCAGCAATGAACAAATCATGCAATTAAGATAATGAATAAAATATTTTTTATGACATTATAGTGAAGATAATAGTAAATAAATTACAAGTAAACAGATTTAAATTCTAATTAATTTTTTAAAAAATTATTAAAAAATGTAATATTTAGATTTTACAATATTTTTCTGTCGGTGTTTTATGAAAATTAATATTATCAGTGCCCTTAATACACCGATCAATATGTTGTAAAAATATAGACTCAATACAATTTATTAACTCATTGAATGTCACAATTTTTTAAAAACTCATTCAATGATTCTTTAACTATTTTATTCAGTACAATGGTTACAAAAACCATGAAACATTTCGCTATATTTGTATGATTTTGAAACAAAATTACATTACAAAGATTTTTAAATATGATTTGCACTATTTTTTTTGGACGGTTGACAACCATTATTCCCTTTTGACACTCAAATACATTAATATTTTATTTAAATAATAATATTTTATTAAAAAAAAATTGGTGTCAAGTAAGAGTTATTTGTAAATAATAGTGTGAAAGTAACTTTTTTTCATTTTTTTTTTCAAAATAATTCAAGAATAGGCTCCTATATGTTAAATAAAAACTTAAGATTTAGAATTTTCGATGACATTATTTCTTGATTTTAAAATTAAACAAAATCAGGTTTTCATAAATTTTCGTTTCTAGAATATAAATTTGGAATATTAAATAATTTTCAAATTATAAATTTAGTGAAAATTTACAAAATTTGAAAGATCATACAAGTTATCAGACTAATGAATGAACAAAATTCTAATTTTAAATATGAAAAGTCTGATGAAAAATATTAAATATGAAATCGAATTTATTTAATTTTAAAAAATAATTTCATAATCATAAACAATATTAAAACCAGTGTGTTAAAAAAATTGAATAAAATTTAAAAATATTCTGTGAAGATACATAAACAATATATTTCTAAAGATATTTTAATACATGCTTATATAGGTTTTAATAATAATTATTTAATTCTTTAATAAGTAAGACCATCTTATATTAAAAAAAAATGAAAACAGGTTTACTTCAAAACTTAAAATAAAAGATTTATTTACGAAATAAATAAATAATTAATAAGTAAATAGTAATAATTTGAAGTAGTGATATTGTAGGGTAGCATTTTAATTTAGGGCTTGGGGTTTTTGGCGTTTCCTTTTCCATGGTACCTCGGTCAAGCCCCCCACGTTCTTCTATACTCTTCCTATGTCCACGCCACCCTTTATGCTTCCCCAAGACCATGTAATCATTGTGTCTTGGAACACACTCTATCCCTCTCTTTCTCTCTCTCTCTTCCTTCCTATGTGTCTTGGTTTCAGCCATAACCTACACCTTTTCAAACCTGTTTATGACAAAATTAATTAACCATGAAAGGATAAACAAGGAAAAACCAATGCCATTTCAAATAATAATGCACTGCATAATTATAGAGTACTGGATCTTCACAATGCCTTCATTTTTACGTGCCATGCTACTATGCTATGCTAGAACTCAAAGACAGCCCAAACTTAAAGTTTAATCCAAACTAAACATCAGATCATTGTCACTTTTAGCATATATTATTACTAGCAACCCATCATCATCTTGCAAATCAACTAAGATGAAATTAATCATTCTTAGCTATTAATTATCTTCTCAATTTCAATAAACAACATTTGGTAAAGAAGCACGATTAATTGGTTCATGGATTCTTCTTCTTCAAAACGCACATTCTCTCAGAACAAAACATAATCCCAATTCTATAGCCTTATATAGGAGTATGATCTTTTTCTTTGGTAACCAACCACTTCTTCTACTTGTTTGTATTTTAATTCAACTTTGATTCTATTTGGTTGACGTAATTGACTTAGAGTTAGGAGACAGCAAAGGGCAGCCAATAACTGTGGTTTTTATAGGACAAAATTATTTTGTTTGTTAGCTAAAATAAATAAGAAATAATTTTTGTGTATGAAAAGAATGCATAAATATATGTCACTTTGAAATGGGTTGGTAAGATATTGTCCACCAGAATGTTAGAACTCGAAAAGGCCACACAACACCGAGGAATAATAGATGTTTCCGTTTACTTTTGACAAGTGGCACAGTTTATCAAGCTCTCCATCTTTATCTTTCTACTTTCTTTTTTTAAAAAAAAAACTAATTTAATTAGTTACCTAAGAAACAAATTGTTTTGAAGGAGTGTTGACTTTTCAAATTAAATCATTTGCAAAATAGTGTATGGTTGTCACTTTCTACATATCATTTTCAATTTTCCGCACATAATAAATAGTACATTAAGGTTGATAAAAATATTAATGGAATTTTTTGGTGGATGAATTTTTGTGCCATAATATGAAAAGAGTAGCAATATTTTGTTGCATTGCAAAAAAAGAAGTTGAAATTGATTGGTAGTGGTGCATGGTGTAGGGTAATTTAGTAGCCCTAGCTTAAAAGGCAAGTCTTAGATCTCTTGCAAAGCCTGCAAGTAAAATACACGATTCCATAAGCAGTTTGGCCATCAAAAGTTAAACAAAAATCATTAAAGTCTATACACATTTCATTTCCCTATTCAACATTATAATTGCCCACGCATAATCACACACCAATATATATATATATATATATATATATATATATATATATATAAAATTTATTATATTTTTTATAAGTATATTCATTATAAAAAATCAGAAAAAAAGATATCCCCATATATAAATCATATTCTTATTTGATTGTTTTTACTATGATGCCTTAAATATACTAATGAAAAAAATCATAATATTAAAAATGATTATAAGAATTCTTAAAATTAAGGTTTAATTATTGATTTAGTTCTTCAATTTTGTTTTTATTTTGATCTTTTTGTTATTTTTTTAGTTCAAGTTAGTTTTTCATTTTCTTAAAAAATTTAATTTAGTTCCCTTATTATTTTTTATTTAATTTACTCCTCATTCTCCTTAACACGATCAAATTTTTTTCTTTTCAATTTAAAACCAAATTAGTAATTAAGTTTAATTACAACTTATATATATATGTTAAAATAATTTTTAAAAATTTATACATCAAATCACTCCACCCGAGTGTAAAAAAATTGAGTATTTAGATAAAGTACTTTGATATATAAATTATAAAAAAATATTTTAATATTTATATATAGTAGTATTATTATTTTTACTTTTATAATAGAAGTTTTATTGATTAAAAGCTAATAATATACATAAAATTAAAAAATTAAAAATATACTTAAAAATATCATAACTCATAGCATATAATAAAAATATATTTAAAATAAAAAAAATATCATATTTTGAATTTAACAATGATAAATAAAATTTAGTACTTTAAAGATCTCATGTCAACTAGTTGAATATTTAAACTAATTAATTTTGTTGGAGTAGAGGTCGATTGAATTGATTGATGTTGGAAAAACAACAAAATTATTTTTTATCATGTTTAGTATATGATTTTGTTGAAGAGTTTTCATGTTAAAGTAGGTCTATGAAGTTTGATTTGTCATTTTACTATTATCTTGAGCATAAAAACTTATTTTAAGAAAATTATTTAAAATATGTAATTTTGTAATTAAAATAAAAATGATAATATAATTAATAAAAAAATGGTTGATAACTTATTGTTACACTAACTTTGATAGAGTGTTAGAAGTGACCTTTATGCCTAATTCAATCCCACAAAATCAACTTATAAGGTGAGGTTTGCATCCCACTTATATGTTGTGAATTGGCCTTATCTCTAGTCGATGTGGGACTTCCAACAAAGTAACCAAGGAAACTATCCTATCATCAATAATGAAATTTATTCATTTTATTTTCAATGAAAAATGATAAAAATTCATTATTATATCTTAAAAATTCATTGTTATAATACCTCAACCCATATACAAAAAAAAAAAAATGTTTTACTTTCCTTCACCATTACCCACATAAAGTAGTATCTTATCATCATCACAAACTGAGTATAAAAATAAAGATTATAACGATATATACACCCAAGCAAGAAGCAAACCCTTCATGGCTATGATTTGAATACAAAGCTTAAACATTCTCCCCCAATAGCATCATTTATCCTGCAAAAGATGAAGTCGCAAATACAATGCAAAGAGCTAATTCCACAGTACTTTTGATTTAAACCAAACCAAGGCTATAAAAAATAGTGGGTGGAGTCCAAAACATGAATACCAGAGTGTACAAATAATACTACCTCTAACCAGTGACAACATACATCAAGCACAAAAGCTATATCATGGAGAGCTAAAAAGTGATAAACCATCCCAAAATCGAAACTTTTAGATTGAGAAGAGGCATGTAATTGGACTTAAACATCAGTCAAGATAAGAGAATGTTGCTTATGAATGCTTATTGGTGATCCAAGCCCATGCTTTAGTTTGAGCAACATAAAAACTTCTTTGTTATACATATCGTTTATTAATGTTACGGATTAGTATATGTGACAGTCATTCTTGAGACCGACTCTAGTGACCAAACCGATGTGACAAGAAGTAGCATTAGGGGTTAATTCAAAGATTACCATGCTAAATAAAATTAGAAGGTTGTTGAGCCCTTATCAGGTCCTCGTAAAGGTAAAAGTGTATTAAGGACCTGAAAAATAAGGCATGTAGATGAGATATTTAATATATTTTTAACTTTTCACAATTGTTGTATTCAACTAAACTAAATAGTTACCGTAAATATTTGTTTAAGCTTGAGAATGCATAGATAATTAAATAGCAAAAACTTAATAAAAAAAGTATACAATTTTTTAATACTTAATAAAAGAAAATCTTAATTAAATACTTAAATTTATTAGAAACTTAATACATGATTAAATCTTTAAATTATTGTCAAATTAAATTTACACGTGTCATAATATTTTAAATAAAAAAAATTTTTGGTGTTTATTCTATTTTCAACGTCTACTTACCATTACATTAAAACAAAATACATGTTTTTGCGATTACTTCGAAACGTATGCATATACATATTTTTTTCTTGTAATAGTAACCTTAACGTTGTTACACTAGCACTCTCTTTCATGCTATCCAAAGAATGCAGGACATTGTGCATCCTTAAAAAGTCATTAATATTAAAAGGACAATGATATGATGTAGACATTTTGAAGAAACCACTATGTATGTAATGTGTTCTAATGTTTGTAAGAGAAGTTTAAGTAAATGTGTAACGTGTCAAGTTTGAATTGTTTTTAATTGGGATGTTTGTTTCAATCTACAATTAAAACTGTCTTACTTACTCTAATTAAAAAAAAAAAAAAACATGTGCATATCCGGTGAGGAGACTTCAAGTTTTATACTTCATAGAATTATGTAAGAAAAAAAAGTGTGTGGATATACATCATAAGTTTTTCAAAACCCTCCCCAAACTTATTGATCCTTAATAGAAAGAAATATTAGAAAAGTGAGAAGAACGAATTTATTCTCACCCATTTCTCTTTATTATATAAAAAAATTCATCAAAATGAATAAAAAATTTACCACTCGACGAATTTATCTGAAATCAAAATAATAGTCATTGGATATGTTATCGATGAAATTATTTGTCAATAATACGTATTTTAATTTATTAATAAATTTATTTAACAAATTTTATCGATAAAAAATTCTGTCAATAATTTAAATTCTTGTATTGAAATCAATGAGTAATAGTTTATAATTCTATTGAAATTAAAATATTAATGAAGTGAAGTTATCTTCGTAAAACTTTTTATTTACTTTTTGTTTAAATAAGAGAGTACCGGCCAAACATTAATTTAAGCATTATTCTTCTCCCTTTTAAACTTTTTTTCCCCCATATGACATAATTAACCCTTGTTGAGAACAAAATTACTGGGTGAGTAACAGAAGTAGATGAAACATGAGATTTTAATTGCAAGTACACACAACCACATTACTATGTCTCCTCTCAGGCCTCCTTTCACTATTTCTTTAGGGAAAGAGGCTTATCTTTTTTCTAAATTAGGTCAGTCACTAGGCACTGTTTTCTTTTCTTTCTGCAAGTTACTATTAATATGCTTCAGCATGGAACCCCTCTTTTAAGCTTTTCTTTTTTATTATTATTATTATTATTTCACTTAATTATATAATGTTTTTGCTGTAGGGAATGGAAGCTTAGAGAGAAAGGGTAGTTGTTTTCTAGGGCACTTTTGTGGTCATCACACGCATGTCTGCTTCGGTCCCATTCTTCTTAGCTTTTTATGTTCCATCTTTTTATAATAATTAAATATACCTTTTTATATGTACATGTTTTTTATTCCTCGATAGTTTTGAATACAGTGTTAAGAATTTAATTTTAGAATGAAGAAGCCTATTCAAACATTTGATGATAGCTGCAGCACCACTACCAATTCCATAACCCACGAGAAGCTCCTCTGAGTGGAGTTTATGATGACATCAGTCCCACCCTGTCATGACGTGTGCTCTTTCAATCTTAGTGCCTATGCCTTCTTTACTTATTCTGCTCTCCAGCATTCACAACCAACTCCACCAATCACTCATCATTCAACATTCTTCCCACCCTTTCCTATCAACACAACATTCATGCATTTTTATTAAAATACAAAAATTTCTAAGACTTGAAAATTTTTTATTTGATTGTGTAAGTTTCATATTAAATAAAAATGTAAAATCAAATATTATATACAGAAAAAAAGTCTTAAACATATTATTTTAAGATTTTGAGTCAAAGTAATACCGTGAACTAAACTAATGTCTTATTATTATTACATTTTTTCTTGACAGATTTATCATCAAGTTTCTTCACAGAGTGAAAAAAATATGTTTTGAATTTTTATTTGCAATATCTAGGTCGGTAGACAGGTGGATTGTAGTAATATTTATAAATTATCAGGTTGTTTATTAGAGATTCCTTATTAATTAAACTAAAGTAATTTATAATATATATATATATATATATATATATATATATATAGTTGAATATGTACATTTTATCTTACAATTCTATTTTATTGGTTTGAATTAGATTTAAAAAATTAATTTCTTAACTTTGATTGATTTTGCTGTGATTTGATTTTTTATATAATTTAAAAAAAATAATACTTTAACAAAGTTTTATTTGATAAACTTTGACAAATAACCGTGGTAAAAAAAATCTTTAAACATTATTATTTTATTCTTGTAACTTCAATACACAAATAAAATATTATTTTATTTAGTAACTTTGTTATAAAATGTTCGTCAAAAAGTTATTTATGAATTTAAAATTTTTTACAAACAAATTAATAACGCATAGTTGGTACTCGAGCTATGAGAGCACTAGTTTCAAGTTTCAAGTTTCAATCAAAGTACATCGTTTTGAGAGGCAGTATTGGATGGAAATTTCTTTGATTTCTCGTTACGTGAAAATCTCCATCTTACCAAATGATGATTAGAGTTGCTTGATTACAATTAAAAAAAAAAACAACAAAATTGGGGTATGAGCAGCATTTTGACAAACCCATATCATATAAGATTTTAGATGGTGTGTGGTGTTGTGCTTATGATTCTATGCAGGATCCATACTGGCATTAAGAGTGATAGATTAAGTTCATGTTTTCCTTTATTATTATACTTTTTTCTTGTAATTTGGTGGACAACAATTACGGAAGACAAAGATATATGGGTTAGATTTGTTGTTGTTGTTATTTTTTTCTTTTTTTCTTCCTACTTTGTTTAATTTTTGTATATGGGTTGGGGTAATCATATTGTCCCTATTAATATATTTGTTATTGCTGATAAAAAAAAATATAAGATTTTAGATTTATTTCTTTTTTATTTTATTGGTTGGTAGCAATTTTAATTGGTCATTAATAAGAAATGTAGGTAGCCAAAATGAAGCAGCACTAAGCGTGTATTTATGATGATTGCTTGTTCTATGTGATCGTATCATGTTTATTTAGTTTATCAAGTACATTCTTATATAATCTCACTCGAGATCAATTAATTCAGCGTGAGCCATCTTCGTTGAGCACAAAACCAGTAATGATGTTAAAACAAACTTTACTAAGATACTTTTCTTCCTTTCCCAAAAAATATTGGTATGATCATGACCATGTGGCAAGTTTGAGCAGTGCCACTTATATCATTCCTACACTCATAATTACCTACTATTCTTCAACTGTTTTGTATTTGAGTTTCATAAATACAAAACACTTGAACAATGGATATCCGGTTATGTGTCTCCATTTGCGTTTCGTACATATCAATAGATATACGTAACCTTATAATAGTAGTATACTGGTTTGTGGTGGAAAAGAAATGTTCAATGGGTAGTTTAAATATTATCTGCCACCAACCACGCACAAAAGGAAAAAAAGGATAAAAGGTACCACTTGATATATTTATGACAAAGCATTAACATGACTAAATAATATGTACGAGCCAGATTATAACCCTGAAATAAAAAAATAAAAAAACACTACTCCTCGTTCACATTACAAAAGGGGAATGCGTGTTAAGAATAATGATTGTATAGAATATTTTATAAATAACATTCTATAATTTACTATTATTATTACTACGTACTTTTTCACTTTCTTTAAATAACATTTAGTTTCTTAGTCATGTAGAGATTTGATAAAATGTGGGAAGTTGAAATTGAGATTTACTGAAACAAAATTAACATTGATTCTTAATTAATAAAGATTACGTTGAATAATGGGACATTGAGATGAGGTAGCTGCGATTAATTGATTTGATTTGATGAAAACACAATCCACTCCAGTATTACTGGTCTAGTCCAATGTTTGTTTCTTTGCTTTTGCTTGTGAGCTACAACTAATTATTATTATATATATAATTGATGTTGAAGAAATAATTAAGCAAAATAGTAATGATCAGTGGAGCTTCTAAGCCATGCTTGTTTTTCTCAGATGCATGTGTTACACTCATTACCTTAGTGCTGGTCAATTCAAATTTGCTTCCTTGAATCCTCAACTAGCTTCTTCTTGTAAGAGAATTGGAACTGTAATAGCAGACCTGCACCATTCTCATTCTCTCAAGAGTTCAGACTTTGAATTTTCTCTCAAAACATTTTATCGACTCTTTAACGTACAAATTAAATAACTCTAACACGCAGAAGTTAATCAAACCCACCAACTCTAGCCAGATAGTACTATATTATATATATTCCTGAACTGATGAATATAATCTTGACCATTGCTCGTCACGTAGCAAGAAAGTAAATATTAGGCATTATTGGATGTTCAGTTTGGTTTGGTTTCAATATATAGCAATCGAGGATTCCATTGAAGATGCACGTGGTCCCAATGAAACAACTAATGTCCACATCTTATACATTCAACATATCCTAGTGTTTGTGTGTGTGTGTCTGCCATAAGACCTAAGCTTTTATACTATCAAACAAGCACTTCAAAGTTGTGTGTATATATATACATATATGTAAATGCTATATAACTTTTGTTCTCTTTTTACGTAAGGTGTAGTATCGCCTTGAATCAAGATGCTTCCATTTGTTCATACATGCATATATCTTTAATATATGAATTAAAAAACCAGAAACTTGTTTTCTCTTTCCTCTTTTTCTTCGACTCAATCGGACCCATATTGAGTCAACACTTCAGTAAATAAATCTTGTTACAGTACTGCTTAATAAGTTAAGTAATGTGTAAGAAAATAATATTATATAGGGTGAAGTAGCCGCAATCATTTCATAGTAGAGAGTATTATTGCCCCCACAAGTAAGTTTTCATGAAGATGGTTCACAATATGAATGAAAGCCATGTATCTAAAAATTTATGCATTGAATCTTTCCCCTCGGGAATTTCCCACATTTGCAAGCTGAATACTTCTCGTTTTAGATACAAACTATATATGGCATTGTTGTAGATCATAACAAATCAAAATACTTATATAGAATGTCGGTGAGAAAGATTATGGTATGGGAATCTACTTGAATTTGTAGAAACTCCATGGACTCAACTCCTAGAATTGAGTAGTAAATTCGAAAGAATAACCTTCACATGAAAAAAAGAAATTAATTATATCATATCGACTTAACATTTCAATACCGGTAGATACTAATTTTATTATTTTAAAATAATTAAAAAGTTTAGTAATACACAACTATTATATAAGTTCAAACCACACTAAGTAAATAATTTTATAAAATTAAAAAATATAAAGTTTTAAGGATAACAACTAAAAAAAAATCAAGTCTATGTTTTTAATCCTTTAATGATGTAATTTCATACTTACCGGCCCAACCACGACCACAACCACAATCAAGACCACAACTATGACCATGAAGATATGAATCAGAAATATTATTGCTTTCACTTTTGAGAATGGAGTAGAATCATTTGAGCGGGTCTCGTGATTTTTCATCAAAAATTTCATTGTTTTGTTCAACCATAAAAAGACATGAAATAAAGGAAAATTATATTATAACTCCCATTTTTTTACTCTCATTTGTTACTTCCTAACGTGACTTAGTGTGGGTCATTGATTTTGTCAAAGGATAAGATAGTGGTACATTAATCAATGACTCACACTAAATCACGTTAGGAGGTAAAAGATGAAAGTCAAAAGATCAAAAAATGGATTCTTAGCATCATTGTCCTTAATTAAATTAAGAATATTTGTAAAATCTTTTTTCACAATATTATTATTACAAGAGCAAATTAATAGCTCAAATGTTTTATTTATTTCTTTAATGACATCACCAACATCCATTACATCTAGATGTATTTCAACATTTAATATCCAAGTAATTCTTCTATGTAATATGAGTAATTATATTAAATCAATCAATCATATTCATCCATCATATGAATAATTATATCAAATCAGTAGACAACCATTAACTCATAACAAGTCTTATAAAAAATAAATATATCTCGGTCTAAAGATCTGATTTTAATTTAACTTAAAACATGTCAATTTGCAATAGTTGTGAAAGTTAAAATAAATATTTATTATATATGTTCAAAATAAACTTTAAGGAACACAAAACCTATTTTACTCCAAAATGAATTTAAAATAAGCAAAAAAAAAAATAATGTATATTAAAATTAATTTATGTTTTATGCGTTTTAAGTTTTCTTAGAAGTTTTCCTTTATTGATTTTTCTCTATAAAATAAGGTATATAAGTTAAAAAAATTTATTTGTTTTATTACTCTTGAATTTACCATATTTATTAGATCATAATTTTGATGGTATCAAATGCTTTATGTCCATGCTTAGAAATATCATGCCAAAATAATACTAATCATTTAAGAGTACTAGTTAAAGTTGGGTGGGTTTCAATAAGTTTTTCCAAACTTCAGTCAGCATAACTTTGGTGGGAAAACTGTCATTCAAAAATATCTTGGAATGGAAAAGAAAATTGTATTTTCAAAACAAAATTATTTTAACTTTAAATAACTTGTATACAATATTAAAAATCTATATCTAAATTGAAAATTTTACATTAAGTAAAAAATGAAAAAAAAAATTAAGATATAAAAAAGAACTCACAAACAAAGCTTTGAATCAAAAGTTATATATACTCTCTTATAAGAATTTGATTCATATTGCATTTTTTTTTCGAGTCTATTTTTTTAGAAAAAAAGCTCAACTTCTTATGAAAGTTGTTGCCTTGATTTTTTTGCTAGAATGTTAAAAAGAAAAAGAAAATGGAAAAACTAACCCATCAGAGTCGCAACAATTTATTGGTGATATTTTGTTAGCAATTTAAGCATACTGCATATTGGCAAAGAGAATCGATCTGAAATAATTTTGGGAAAGTTTTCCTCATTCTTTGATGCATTAGCATGACCTCATGTCCCATAACTCAAAAGATTCAATTATGGTCTAATGTTAAGCTTAAACAAATAGTTTTACCCATTTCTAATTATACTTAGGATACAATAATTTGACTTTGACTATGATTATTATTTACAAAGTCAACCCTTTTGTAATAATTATGACAATGGATTAAAGTTAAATCCTTGGTTTAAAATTGAAGAAAAAGAAGCGCAACTACTTATTCAATCGATAGTGTTCAGCAGTAACATTTTTACTTTTTATTTTCAAAATTTTTAAACATGAATTGAAGTGAGAGATTCTAATACACCATAAATTGTTGAAATTTAATGTTAATTGGACTTATGAGAAAACTACATCCTTATGCTTCCTTTATACTAAACATACTTTTTAAATGTTATTTAGTATTTTATTTAAATTATTTATGTATATTAAGAAAGTTAGTTAATCCAGTTACTAAAATATAGTTTGTCAACTATATATATATATATATATATATATATATATATATATATATATATATATATAAATTACCTTTAAAGTTATTGAGACTCATCATCTCTTATTGAATTTGTAGATATTTATTTCATCTGACAATCAAGTAATCATACTAATTTATAGCACTTGTGGTAAATAATTAAAGATATTTTGGCAAAATATATATATAATTTTTAAAGAACAGATTTTAAAAAAGTTATATATAAGGACAGAGGCAATAAGAAAAAACTATATCTCTATAATATCTAAGTAAACTTTTATAGCAAATATTTATTAGTCAAATCACCGAGTGGAACATTAATTATAGTCAAAGAACAACACTAAAGAGTATTTGAAGAACTAATTTTAGGTTTTGTGCTTAATAAAAAATTTACAAGTTTAGCTACCAATTTTAACTAAAAAAAATTGGTTATTTCAAAGTGAAATAACTACATACTACCTAAAAAATTTATTTCCAAATTGACAAAATTTTGAAACTATAAGAAAAAGTCAAAGTTATATTTCGGCTAAAATATTAAAATTTTTCATTAATTTAATATGATAACTTATATTTTTAAAATATTAAAAATGTGGAGATAGTATATCAATTAGAGATAAGACTAATTTATAATATATAAGTTAGTACAAACCTTACATTACAAGCTGATCTTGTAAGATTAAATTAGACTTAAATTTACTTCTTAATATAATATCATTGTAGTGAGTTATTGTTTATCCTAATGAGACATGTTGTTTATTTGATCTATTGTGTCATCCTTTACTGAAAGATTAGTTGTTTGTTAGGTCTATAGATCACTTATTAATGTCTAGTCATACACTGGAGAGCATGAACAGTGTGTTAGAGACTACATTAACCGGATATAAGACTAATTTATGATATATAAGTTCCTAATCTATTTGTACAGATTCTATTATTTTAAAAGGGTTAGGACATAAAAAAGTGCTCTTTTTAATTCTATTTATTTTTTGTTAATAAAAAAAATTACAATATATAAATAAATACAAATTTCACTTTATAAGGCTTTATTATAAAATTAAATTAAACTTAATCTACTTCTTTAATATAAAAAACTCTTAAAAAGTATTATTATTAAAAAATCTTAAATATATGCTAAAAATATATTAAAATTGTTTGACAACTTTTTGTCCAGATCTGTTGGCTTTTCGATTAATAATTTTGTAGAGAAATTCCCAATACACAAGCTTTGACAAAACCCTTATCTCTTTTCTTCGTTGAATCTTCCTTTACTTGTATGGTTTAGTTTCGATGGAGACAAACAGCAAGGAATGGACTGAAGTAGTTTTGGGAGCTTAGGATTTTTGTTTACCACAATTTTGTTGGTTAGCTTCACATTATATATGTTAATTGTCTTCCTTGTGGTTCCAACATTACTGCAACTAATTATGTGTAAAATTATATTCTATCATGAACAACGTAAAATTGTTGAACACCAGTCTTTTAACCCTTGTGAAATTACGGGATTTTTTTAGAGCATAATTTAATATTTGTTAATTAAAACAATATTATAACGTATAAAAAAATAGTTAAATACCGTATTTGAATTAGAATTATAATAATAAAAAAAATAATTAAATAATAAATAATAAATAATAAAAATCAACATAAAAGTGCATATATTAATTTAAATTGTCATTATTTTTTTCAGAATAATTTAATGTAATATAATGTGTTTATGTTAAAACATATTAAACAAATAAATAAATTGGAGGTTTAGCGACAGTTACTGATAGATCTGGTAATATATATGCTACTTACTTGGTTTAGCCACCACTCTGTTTACCTTAAACCACATGCTTACAACTATATCGTTTGCTTTTGTTTTCGGTTGGTCCAATGCTGATATCTTATGTGTATGTATGTACATATATTACTCACATCTAATTGTATAAGTAGGAGTGACATCGTAGATTCACAGAAAAACATAAATATGTTGATCAGTCTATAAACAATAATTATTTTTTTATCAACATGTTTTTTTTAGATAAAATAAATCTGAACATCAGGAATAGAAAAAGCATTGCAACATGGTGACAACTTTTGTTGGATTATCCCTCCAAGACTGTAATGTGTGTATGTGTGCAGGAGAGACGAGAGTGAAGAGCTAAGAGTGGAAGAGTGAGGGGTGTGGCAGGAGAAAATAAGAAATAAAGGATAGCAAGAGATGAAGTGTAAAAGAAAAAGATAAAACAAGGGCTTCTCCATGCCCTCTAAACACTTCTTTTGTACCCAAATTTTTTTTTTTTAAATTTTCATTTTATCCTTTAGTTAAAACTAACTATATTTTTTCTCTCTCTAGTTTATCTATTACAATTTTTTTTTTCTTAATGAATGTCGATATATGATGTCTTGTTTTGTTCTATCGATGTCAATATTCAATATAATATTTTTTTATTTACAGATGTCAATGTTCGATTAGCATATATTAAAAAATTTTATATATA
>Ga0214545_1005578_pt1 | contig 22596 bp, 26 predicted proteins | sample CNSS4metaG_FD_160064 | JGI IMG/M metagenome (GOLD analysis project Ga0214545, IMG submission 160064) | Root nodule microbial communities from cowpea collected in UCLA plant growth center, Los Angeles, California, USA - CNSS4 | ecosystem: Host-associated > Plants > Roots > Nodule | place: USA...
GTTTTGTATGGTTTGCCAAGTATGTATTCTGTGCTTTTGAGTTTCATGAGTTATGATTTCCGTTTGTTTTTTCCGTTTAAGGGTACTGTTATTTTTTTGTCTGATTCTATAGTTGGTGTTATTACGTTCTTTGTATTTTAACTTCGTGTAGGTTGTGTTTGTATCTTCTGATGGCGAGAAAACTTGATCTCATCAAAGATATTGATGGCAAGAAAGAAACATTGAAACTTGCTGTTAGAGTGAAAGACTTGTGGTTTGTTCAAAACCGGGATAATAGTCGTCATATGGAGTTGATTCTTTTGGATTAGAAGGTAATGCAATTGTGATGTTGTTTTATGTGTTGCTGTTTTATGTGTGGCTATTTTTATGGTTTTTTTTTCAGGGTGATATGATTCCTGCCATGGTAAGAAAGGAGGATTTATGTTTGTGGGAAGAAAAAGTGGTAGAGGGTCAAACCTATATAATGCATAACTTTAAGATATTGAAAAATCAAGGACAATTTCGGGTATGTGAACATCCTTACAAATTGTTGTTCATTGGGGCAACAGCTATAAAACAACAACCAATTTCGAGTATTCCACTAAACGTTTACAACTTCAAAAGTATTGAAGATATAGTGGATGGAAATTACTCTGCTGATCTGGTGTATGGTATGTACATATGATGTTGTTCTTTGGAATTTAGTATATCAATGTTATGAGTTGAATGGGTTGTTATTCTTTGTTTTAGATATTATTGGAGTGGTTGATAATGTGAGGTGTAATCCTCAGTCGAAGAATGTGGTCTTTCATATAAGGGATATGAGGTTAGTTATTATGCACTATGTTTTTTAATATTGTTGTATTGTCATTTAACAGTTGATATTGTCACATTTTTTACAGTTCTGCAGTCATTGGTTGTACGTTGTGGGATTCATATTACTTCAAGTTTATGAGTAATTGGAGGGGTGAACCAGATTCCTATCTTCTTGTCGTTCTGTTGACACAGGCTAAGATTAAGCCGTGTTCAGGTTTGTCCATTTTATTTGTGTGTTTTGTGGTATTTTTTGTGCTGATCTTGCTGTTAATTTAGGTCGGTGGCCAGTCTCAATATCCAATTCCTGGAATGGTTCAAAGCTCTTTATGGGTGAAGAATGTGCTGAGTTAGTTCGGTTCAGGGAGCAATGGATAGAGTATGTTTTGTTATATTTTAGAGATTGTGTTTAACTTATGTTGTATTATAATGATTTAAATTTTCTACTTATAGACGTTTTGGCAATGAAGTTAATCCGAGTCAAGAGTGTAGCCAATTGAGTTCACCGTCCCAGTATAGTGAACATGAGAAATTTATGTATAAAGCTGTTGTGCGTACGATATCTGAAATTACATGTATGAAAGAGGTAATCCGTAAGTTATTCTGGGTTTTTGTAACATTTTTGTTGAATTTATGATTTATTTGTTGATATAAGTTTGTTTTGTTTTTTAATAGGAACAATATTGTGTTACCGTTGCAAATACTGTAAAGTTTAATTTAGGTAATGATGGATGGTGTTATCCAGTATGCAATAGTTGCAGGAAGAAGACTAATGAAGTAGGTCCTTTTAAGTGTGTTCTCTGTGGGTTTGATAATGAAAAACATGGAATTAGGTTTGTATTTAAATTTTTGATATTTTTCATGTTTACAGCAATATTATGTTATTAAATAACTAAATCTTTTTGCTTTAGATATAAGTTAGAATTACAGGTTACAGATGGAAACAGTTACACAAATTTTGTAATGTGGGATCAAGACTGTACTAACTTGATTGGTGTATCAGCTCTTGAATTGATGAATAAGATGATTGAGGTGGTATTAGTTTGTTTGTGAATTGTTTCACTAAATGGATGTGTAACATTGCATTTTTTTTTTAGGATGGTGAAGATGATCCCAAATGTTTTCCAGAGGATTTAGATGCTTTGCTAGGATGTACTCTTGCTTTTAAGGTTAGAGTTCAACCAAGTAACAGATCTTCCTCTGTAATGAAAGCTTCTACCAATTCTGAAACTATTGCTTCAATTAGAAGTAAACTTGATCCTAAGATGGTAGGTTGATATGTTGTACCGATAGAATTTATGTGTTTGACTTATCCTTCATAGCATGATTTTTTTACTATTATTCATATGTAGATTAAGGACAGCAGTGGTGAAGGTACATGTGACTCGAGTCCCGAAGCAAACTCCAAGGACGGACCCGAAATAGAGGAGGTCATTCTCTTGATTATGATTTAGTTCTTTTTCCTTTTTATTGATTTCGTGATGCAATAACTTAGTTTGAGATTATGTATTTAGTACTTTGATTTTGAATGACAGGATAAAGGAACTAAAGCAACAGATATATGCGTTTGGAATAAGCAACCAAAAATAGTTGGCTCTTTTAAAAGTGCACCTCATGGGATAAAGGTATATGTAATATCCAATTTTTTTACTTTCTTAATTGTAGATTTTTACAGTTTACATTTCGTTGAATGATAGCCCAAAGAGTCGAGGCCCAAGGCTATATGTGGTCCCAATACGCAATCTGAAACAATTGCTCTGAATATAAGTGGTCGTCATACAAAAAACGTACGTCTAATTTGTAAAATTTTGTAAAATTTTGTACTTCTTTCATAATTATAAATTTATTCAAAGTTGTTGAATGAATTTGACAGATTGAAGAGTCAAGTCCCACAGTTGTATGTGTATCTACAAAGCAACCCAAATCATCTGATGGATCCACAAACAAATCAAAGTCTGGTGGTTCCACTAAAAGTGCATGCCATACAGGAAAGGTATGTAGAGTTTAAAGTCATTGTATACTTAATTTTTATAGTACTATTGATTTGATGTAAGGATTTTATGTTTAAAATCGCAGAACAAAGAAATCATTGGACAGGCAGGTTTTGATCAAAATACAGAAGCTGATATGTGCACGGTAATTTATAATCTATTCTTATGTTAGTTTTAGATGTTTTTTTAATCCACAAAATAAATATAATCAAAAATTGTTTGGAATGTGCAGTTGACTTTGAGTGGATCCGCAGATCATGATCCTTATATTGACTTCTGTGTTACCCCTACCAAGGAATTGTTGTTCGACTTTGAGGTTGATTGCGATCATCTGGATGATATTCCAAGTGCAGAATTTTCTAGGTCCAAAACTAAAAAGCGGATGAAACAGGAGAAGCTGCAAGGTTGACCAGTGAAGTTTGTAAATACATATGGATTTTGATGTCGTGGTGATCAAAGTTGCTGATGGTGTCCTGTATTTTGGAAATCATTATATAGATTTGGATTTGGGGACAGTTATTTATTTTTAGTATACCATTGTTGTAATATTTTATCCACGAACTATGTTTACCAAATAGTATGTTTACCAACTATATTATTATGTAAATGATATTATTGACTATTGCACATCAAAATTCTAAGTTCCGTTCAGAATTTAACTATTATTTTTGAAATGTGTTTAAGTTATTTCTTCGTATATTGAAATTGATATTCAATCAACTTAATCGTTTAAGCCTGTGTGAATTTATTGTTGTAATTTGCCACGCACATTCAATATATTATACTTTGTTGTGTAGAAGGTCGAACTATGGTTATAACATTATTGTATTCATGAAGAGATTCAAAATATAAGAATAAGCAAGGTAATTACAGATAGAATTAGTAATAAATAAAAATTCTATAGACCGACAAATTAGATGTTTATATTTATAAATATATAACGATAACCAACATTTGTTAACAGATATATATCAAAAACATTGTAGTTCTTCTGATGGACCTATGAAATACTATTGTGGTTAATTGTTGGACAAAACAAAGTACCGAATACAATGGCTATACTTTTATCTCCATTACATAGATAAAATTCGATTGTTCCTTATCTACACCAAGTCTGATTATGGTTCCTTCCTTTAATTTGTTCTGCTTGCAGAATTCTTTCCACCCACAACTTAAGTAGCATTCTTTGTTCGTTCTTCCAGATCTTCGAATTGTACAAGGCCAACAATCACCTTCAGAATTGACCAATATGTATCGTGTCCTCTTCTTAACAAGAGCTTTTGCTGCAAAGTCGGATTCCAAGTACTGAAAGAAAATCAAGTTGGTAGTTATAATTAGAACACATGAAAATACATTGCACTATAACGCCTAAGGTCAAAAATCATATACCAGTGATGATGATTTGGTATCATTCTCAGATAAGCATTTGGCCATTGAGTAGTAAAAATCTGCAGGGTCATAGTCTCCGAGATGTGTATCATGGTTACTAATGCTGACCACTTCAGGAGCATAATTAATTTCAATTCCCTCATATGAAAAAAGCCTAAATAAAAACGTATTTCTGTCAACATAACTCATATGTATGATTTTGTTTTCCTTGACGTTGAAATATTGAATCATCTCTAACACCCCTTTCTGTAGAATCAAGTCTCCATTTACTGATTTGTGTATACCAACATCATGTTTCTTCTGACGTGGATCAATTAGTTGAATGTTGTCATAGTCCAATTCATGTGCCCAAAAAATAACAAAGGCATATTCCAACTTAATGCATGTCTGCACCAGATTAAAAGTATAATTAATGACTAGCCTAAGAAACTAAGATGAACTTATGAACGTTAAAATAATACCTGAGCCAGCAATAGTTCGGATTTAAAGCAAGTGAAAAACCTCGAAGAAGACAAAGGTCGTTGGGGATTAGGAACCACTCTCGGAGCAGGATACTCTATTTCCTTCATAGCCAAACTGAAAATACGAATTTGAAAGTAACGGTGTCCACAGTATAGTATCCCCTGCTAGTATAGATCATAAAACTTATAAAAATTTGAAATTTCCCGTGCTATACGAAAGCTTCGATTTTGCATGAAAGACTCTTCAAATTCAAGCATAAGATAATTTCCTACTGGATCACGAAAGTAGTTTGTTCCCATCTCCATATGTTGTCCCCAGTAGTCAAAGAAAGTTTCATCAAAACGAACGAACTCCTACCCAACAGTTTCGAAACGAAAAAAAGTCATCTTTTTTATTCATCTTTAGAAAGAACCAAAGTATTGCATATAGCAAGCAAGGATTTTTTTAGAAAAAATGTATGTATTTACGGTGTAGAAGATGATAACTTGATGAAAGTTTGAATCTTTACCCGAAATCTAACAATAATCATGGAGAAAAGTTAAATCACGAGTTCAATACTTACCCATGTTGGAAATACCAAGTGGAGTGAACTCTAGAACCAATTCTTGAAGGAATAGCGTCTTGCAGGATTGGTTTGGTTTGCCTGAGAAGTCGACATTTCAGAAAATTTGGTTGGTGAAGTTGGAAAGTTTTTTGGACAACTTGAAAATTTGGTTTGTGCAGAAATGAATAGTAACCGACTATATATAACTCTGAAACAAGTTCAAACTCATCGAATGGAAGGTTCTATGCCAAGCATCATTACTTTTGAACTTATTTATAAAAATTACTTAAACAAAGAAAACGTTCATTAATAGATGTAGACATTTAGATGAATGAAGTACATGCAAAATACCTTTTAGGCATTGAACTGCCCCATCCTATACAATCAATCATTTCGATAATAAAGGATTAAATGCAATAAACTAAACGAATAATATTAATTTGGCACACAATTTTTGTTTTCCCTCATCTAAGATATTTTTACACAAAGCTTCAGGTATATCAAAGACTTAAACTAAGAGGAGTTATAGAAAAACCAAAATCCAGAAATCAACTACATTAAGTTTCAGGTACAATGTGTTATTGTATTATTTTTTTTATTTCTATATCATTGTTACATGCTTTGTGTTCTTCTAATGAACTGGGAGAAGTTTTTAATTCGTCAATGTTAAAACAAATATTGTGTTTGGCTTGAAATTCGATATGCAATACAAATGTGTAGAATGATTTTGTTTGAACAACAATATTATTTGTCATAATTGTTTCAGTAACAGTTTGATGATGGAGTCCAATGCATCTTGCACGAATGCAAGACTGAAAAGAAAGATGATGCTCAAAGAAAAGAAAATGAAAAGGAATCATACAGATGTACATGATGACCATCATCGAAGGAAAAGGAACTGTACACCACTGTCTGATATTACAATGATCGATTTCTTTAATCGGCAGATTGAACCAAATAACTATATTGAAGGAAATTATAATGAACAACCACGTCAAAGGAAAACTAATGCTATGAGCTTTAGATTTCATAATGACACTCACTAGTGCAGGAAGGATATTTTACCGCGGCTATTTTTGCTATTTTGCCCCGGTTTTAGAACAGAGGCATATAAGACTGAGACCAAAAAGGGTTGCTTTTGGCCTCGGGTGTTACCCGAAGCCATATCTCTTTATTACTGCCTCGGTTTTCATACAACCGAGGCCTAAGACGTTCAAAATTAAAAAAAAAATCACCAAACAGAGGCTTCCACTCCAACCCCATCTTCCACTCCATTTTTCACTTGCGGAGGATTAATCTTTCCAACATCACGAAATACTTCATAAATGCATCCTCACAAAATCACCAACCACCCAATCTCAATCACCTGCACAAAATCACCAAAATAGAGGCAATCAAACCATCACAATATTACCGGATTTCACCCCTGGAAACAAAATGAATGAAGGACAAATAATTTGAAGAAAAAGACCTTGTCGACAGTAATATATGAATGCAGTATATATTGTGAGAAGAAGGCACAATAGAATGCAATAGATAAAATTGGGGATAATATTTGATGTAGAAGAAGCGGAAACACGAACTGGGAAGCGGAAACGCAAACTGGGAAGCGGAAAGACGAACATGTTACGGAGAAGGGTGAATAAAAATGAAGGAGAAAGAGAAATAGTGTACCTCTGAACTGGGAAGCGTGAAAGCGACAAACGAGGGGGTCGTGGTTGAGGTGGGAAGTGTTGGGTTTGATGGAAATGAGGGTTTTATCGGTAAAATGGGAGGGCGAGGAGGAGCATCAAATTCTGACGAGCTTGGACTGACGGTGAAAATGGAGTTGGGGAGTGACGCCCATCGGTAAAGGTGGTTGCTTGTGGTGAAGACGAAGGAGAGGACGGTTGTTCATGGTAGGGGAGACGTTCCCGCCGCATGAAGGATGAAGAAGAAACTTGGTGGGGGAGAGTCTGCGACTTTAGGGTTTCCTGCTGAAGAAAGGAATTTGGGCCTAAGGGTGGCCATTTTAACTAATTGTATTGCCTCGGGTTCAAACAACCGAGGCATATAAGGCCCTATTACCTCGGGTCAGTATTAACCGGTGCATAAAATTTTATTTTAAATTTAAAAATCCAAGGGGCGGGAAGTGGGAAATTTTGGAGAGGCTTTAGGCCTCGGGTCTTTCAGAACCGAGGCATAAAACTAATTTATACTTCGGGGCAACTAGTAATCGGGACATAAAATGTTGCATAAATTACAAAACTGCCACCGTGTGTTTATATGCCTCGTTTCCACTATAACCGAGGCATAAAGTCTGAGGTAAAAAGCGTAAAATGCACTAGTGACTTCTCATCGCCAAAATCTGCTTCAGAAGTTTCAAGTTGCAAAAGAGTTTTCATCAGAGTTTCGTCAAAGTTCAACATATGAGTCATCAGCCCATGCTATAGTACAAGATGTTGGACTACATCAGAGTACAAGTCCCGGGATTGAGGATATCATTAGAGGTAATGCTTTCTAAATTGGTAGTATACTATTTATAGATTGTTGAAATTTTGACTATATGTTTGACATATACGAATGACCTTTTTCAGATGAGTCACCTCACCAGAACGAAGACATGGAACATGACTCTATAGCACAAGATTGGGAAATCGAACAGCCCATGAATCCCAGATAAGATTTTATATAGTAACTATAATATTTATTATTCGTATATTGTACTTCATTTACTAAAAGTATATTTGAATATACACAGTGTACGCAGACATTGGAGATCCAGTATTCATATGCAGGGAATGCAAGGCGTACATGTGGTATGAGGAAAACATTAAAAAGACCAGGAGATGTGTAAGTCCAACTTTCCATTTGTGTTGCGGTAATGGTAAAGTTCAACTACCAATTCTAAACGACCCACCAATTGTTTTGAAACGTCTGTTATTTGACAATGAATCCAAAGAAAGCAAGAATTATCAAAGTCATATTAGGACATACAATATGATGTTTGCCTTTACATCTCCTGGAGCTAAAGTTGACAGAACTTTTAATAATGGAAAAGGACCGCCCAATTTAAGAATCCAAGGTCAATCTTGTCATAGAATTGGGAGCCTTTTACCAGTACCCGATGGGCTTCCAAAGTTTGCACAACTATATATTTACGACACCGAAAATGAAGTTCAAAACAGAATGGAATCATTAAGGTACATGAAAAGTTTTTTCTATACAACTTAAACCAACCTCAACAAGTACTTATATTACCTCTTATTCTTTTCAGGAATCAAGATGATATCGATTTGGAAATTGTCAGCAAATTAAAAAAGATGCTCGATGAGTTCAATGTTCATGCTAAATCATTTAGAATGGCAAGGGATAGATATAGGAACCAACCATTTGATGATTTGAAATTGAGACTTATTGCAGATAGGACAAAAGATGGAAGGATATATAATGTTCCCAATGTTTCAGAAGTTGCAGCCCTTATTGTTGGAGATGTTGATACTGCTTCAGGTAGAGACATCATAATGGAAAAGCAATCCGGCAAATTACAAAGAATAAATGAATTGCACACAAGCTACCTAGGGTTTCAATATCCTTTACTATTTCCATATGGGGAAGATGGATATAGACATGATGTCAATCATCGTGATAGACCAGGAATCAACCAGAAAAGAAATAGATTGACAATTAGGGAGTGGTTTTGTTTCAGGTTGCAAACAAGACACTCAGAAGCATTAACTTTGGTTACATCTAGACGACTTTTTCAACAATTCATTGTTGATGGATATACAATGATGGAATCCGAAAGATTGTCGTTCATTAAATATAATCAATCTAAGTTAAGGGTTGATAAATATAATAACATATGTCAAGCCTCAGGTAGTTCACAAAGCCAAGGATCACAACAAGGAAAGAGGGTTGTTCTTCCTTCATCTTTTATTGGTAGCAGAAGATTTATGGACCAACTGTATTTTGATGGAATGGCAATTTGTAGTTATATGGGATTTCTAGATCTCTTCATAACTTTCACGTGTAATCCTAAATGGCCAGAAATTACTAGAGCATTGAAAAAGTTAAAGTTGACCTCAACTGATCGTCCTGATATAGTTTCAAGGGTGTTCAAGATTAAATTCGAACAACTTCTCATAGATCTAACCAAGAATCATTTATTGGGCCGAAGTATTGCATGTAAGTTATCCCTTCTATGAATAATGATATAATTCTATTATACTAACTGTTCTGTGATTATTTTGTAGTCATATATACTATAGAATTTCAAAAGCGCGGCCTACCACATGCACACTTGCTCATCTTTTTGCATCCGAGCAGTAAATACCCAACTCCTGATGATATTGACAAAGTCATTTCTGCTGAAATCCCATGTCCAATTACATGTCCTGAACTACATCAATGTGTTCTAGATCACATGATACACGGTCCTTGTGGTACTATAAACAGATCCTTGCCTTGCATGAAAAATGGAAAATGTTCGCGCCTATATCCAAAAAACTTTCAGAACACCACCAGTGTATCAGAAGATGGATATCCACATTATCGAAGAAGGAACGATTCATTAACTGTGACAAAGAATGGTGTTTGCCTTGATAATCGTTCTGTGGTTCCTTATAACCCTGAACTACTTCTTAAGTACCAAGCACATATAAATGTGGAATGGTGTAATCGCAGTACTTCGATCAAGTACTTATTTAAGTATATCAACAAAGGTTACGACAGAATAACGGCTGCCATAGTTCCACAGCAGAACGAGGCAAATTTGAATACACAACCAGTAGATGAAATCAAACAATATCTGGACTGCAGATACGTATCTCCATGTGAAGCATGTTGGAGAATATTTTCGTTCCGCATTCATGGATGAAATCCAGCAGTAGAAAGGTTATTTTTTCATCTACCGGGAGAACAGGCAGTGTACTTTAAGGATGATGACGAAATGGATGATATTGTGGGAAAAGCAACAGTTTCAGAATCAATGTTTACATGCTAGATGGAATGTAATAAGAAATATGCAGAAGCCAGAAAGCTAACATATGCTGAATTCGTTTCCAAATTTGTTTATGTAAAGAAAGATAGATGTTGGAAACCAAGAAAAACAGGAAATACTATTGGAAGGCTAATTTGGGTACCTCCAAGTACTGGTGAAGTGTTTTATCTTAGGAGAATGCTAACCCATGTAAAAGGTGCAACATCGTACATAGATATCAGAACAGTTAACAGTGTAACATATTCTACATTTAGAGAAGCTTGCTTAGCTCTAGGAATTTTAACGGATGATACAGAATATGTTGAAGCTATAAGAGAAGCAAAAGATTGGGGTTCCGGACATTATCTTAGGAAACTATTCGTTACTATATTGTTGTTGAATAACGTTAATCATCCAGAAGATCTATGGAACAAAACATGGGAGTGGCTTGCAGATGGAATTTTGTATCGCGAGAGAAATATTTCCAGAATTGCAGGTTATATCTATTTTGTTTATTTGCACATGAATTGGGTTACGAGATTGTCTCTTCCAATGTAACAAGATATTATATATATTATTTGTACGCAGATTTAACCATTGCAACAGAAATGCTCCAAAACTTGACTTTGATCGAGATAAAGAAATTGCTTGAAGATAATAGAAGCAGTTTAAAATTCTTCCCAACCATGCCATACCCAAATGATTTTGTTCTTCAAAATTGTGGAAATAGGCTTATTTATGCAGAACTGAATTATAACATTGCTGAGCAACGAGAACTGTTCCAATCCAACTTAAGATCAATGACAGGTTCAGAAGCTATGTTCTTTCTTATTGTATTACTTTAAAGGAAAATGACATTATTTAACAACTGTGATAACAATTCCTTTCAGCTGAACAAAAGCAAATTTTTAAAAAGTTAGTAAGGCCGTTCTAATTAAACAAGGAGGAGTATTCTTTCTATATGGATATGGTGGAACTGGAAAAACTTTCATGTGGAGAACGCTGTGAGCAACATTTCGTTCTAAAGGAAAAATTGTACTGACAGTTGCTTCAAGTGGAATAGCTTCTCTATTACTACCAGGAGGACGAACAACACATTCTAAATTTAAGATACCGGTACCAACATTAGATAATTCAGTTTGCAATATCAAACAAGGATCTGAAGCTTCGGAGTTGTTAAAGAAAGCTGAACTTATTATTTGGGACGAAGCTCCAATGGCACACAAATATTATTTTGAAGCATTAGATAGAACTTTGAATGACATAATGAGTGGTATGACGAAAGAGAATGTTGTTTTTGGTGGAAAAGTGATAGTATTCGGAGGTGACTTTAGGCAAATCCTTCCTGTTATCCCTGGAGGTAGCAGGTCCGATATTGTAAATTCCACAATCAATGCATCTTATCTTTGGGATCACTGTGAAGTTCTAACATTGACAAAAAATATGCGTCTGCTACAACCAGGTTTACAAAGTAGTACTGCTTCCGAGATTCAGGAATTCTCGGATTGGATTGTTAAAATTGGTGATGGTAAGTTAGAAGAACCAAATGACGGTTTAGTAGAAGTCGAAATACCCAAAGAATTTCTGATTTCAGAGTTCAATGATCCCATTGAAGCAATTGTGAATACAACATATCCAGATTTAATTCACAAGTACACAGAAGAATCATTTTTGCAGAGCAGAGCAATATTAGCAAGTAGAATTGAGATTGTCAATCAAATCAATGAATACATGCTATCACTAATTCCAGGTATGCCAATGGAAATCATGAATCTATAATGGTACATGTTAGAAAGATCGGTATTTATAATAGTCTTATTAATATATCTAACAATTGTTCACAGGAGAAGAAAAAGAATATCTTAGCTCTGATTCAGTGGATGAATCCGCTTCAAGTGATGCTTATAGCAATATCACCTCTGAGTTCCTAAATTCACTTAGTATGTCTGGACTTCCTAACCATAAGATCAAACTAAAGATTGGAGTACCTGTAATGCTTTTGAGAAACTTGGACCAAGCTACAGGATTATGCAATGGAAGCAGATTGATCGTCACGAGGCTTGCAAACCATGTCATAGGTGCTAAATTGATAACAGGTAACAAGGATGGACAAGAAATTTATATTCCTCGAATGTCAATGTCTCCGTCCCAGTCCCCATGGCCATTTAAGCTAATTAGAAAGCAATTTCCCATTATGGTCTCATATGCAATGACAATAAACAAATCTCAAGGACAATCACTAGGTTTTGTCGGATTGTATTTGCCGACACCCGTATTTAGCCACGGTCAGCTGTACGAAGTAATGTCGAAACCGCGAAGCTTTACCATTGCTTTGTACCATTACTCCACATATGCAAAGCTTTATTTAAGACAAAACCAACCCATCCACCAACTCATCGTTAGTTTACCTTACAACACCACGTTAATTGATTTATGCACCTCAATTACATAACAACGTCTTTGTAAAATATTTATATATTAATTCTGACTACATAACAGAATATCTTCAAACTAACGGCGTTATGATACCAACACGAAAACAAACAAATGGATTTGATGTAATTTCAAATCCGAAGATGAGTGATGAATATAAATCTATAGGTCCCAGAATAATTGTACAAGAGCCTATTACACGGTTCCAACTAAAATATTTTAGATCAATTTATGGACCAATAATAATAAAAACCATTACCAATATGTACAAAGCAGTGGTGAATAATTCTTTGTTAAATTTTCAACATCTGTTGCAATGATAATCAAAAGTTTGAAAATATTTAATTGAAATTATACAAAACTTGAGTAATTGAAATTTTTTTAAACAAGTTGATAATAGTTTTGTACGTCATTGTTGAAAACAAAATAACAATTACACTTGGATGTCATTGTTCAAAACAAAATAACAATTAATTGTTTATTAAAGACCAATTCATCATCGACTAAGGAAATTCAATAACGAATATAAAAACACAAATATAAGTACGGATAAACATATTAACAATATTGAGCACACAATATTAACACAACAAATAAAATAGTAGAGTAGTTAATAAAATATATAGATGTACGGTTAAAACATGCTAAAGTATTCCAACTGTTCAAACTACTACATTAAAACTACTACAAAAGGCTTTACAGTCTAAACCTTAACTACATGGATTACATTTTTCTTCTCATTGTCCATTGCAAATTGAATGATATCACTAGCAACCAACAGATTGTCTTTGCAGAATCTTTTCCACCCACATGTAATATAGCATTCATAACAAGTTCTTCCAGTCCATCGAATTCTGCAAGGCCAGCGTCTGCAGGTTTCATTGGTAATGAAATATCTCTTCCTATCCTTATCCAAAAACTGTTTAGCAAAATTTGAGTGCAGATACTGCAACATAATGAAATTAATTTAGACAAAGCAGCAAAACCAAAACACCAAGATCAAATTAACAATAAAACAATTTGCATACCAGACATGAAGATTCAACATCATATTGACTTAGCTTCTTGGTCAGGTTATGATTTGCATTAGCAGTCGAAGTGTTACCATCATTGTTCAGCGGTTCAGATGAAACCCTCTCATACAATATTTGTGTTCCTTCAGCCAAGTAAATCTTATAAAGAAAAACATTGTTTCCTATATAACTAAAATGTATATAACTAAAATGTACGTAAAAATTGCTATTCAATCCATAATACTTATAGAACTCCAAGAAACTAAACAAAACAAAACAGCCATCTATATTGATGTCAACAAAGAACTCGAACTTTTTGTATAGGGGATCATACAGTTGCACCTTGGAGTCCAATTTGAGATCATCTTGACAAAACATTCGAAATTCCTCTGGCAAAACTATGAATAGCTGTTCACAAACATGAAATCAAAAACCAATATTACCTACAATACACATATGTATACAACGAAATAATAATAAACAAGTATAAAAATTGTTACCTTTGATGTATCTACCATCAGTCGAAAACATTGGAAGAACCTAGGTGAGCACGAAAGTTTACATAGTTTTCGTGATCCTCCTGAATTCCCTACAGCAGGATAATGGACTTCCTTCCAGTGTACGTCAAATACTCTTAACCTAAAATATCGATCACCGCAATACAGGGTACATATATATGCAGCATCATCTATACCATAAAAATCTAAAATTTGTCTTCCACCGACAAACTTCCTATCGGCCAAAAGCCTTTCCTCAAATTCAATGTTCAAAACATTTCCCCTCGGATCTGAGAAAAAATTTGTCCCTATAACCAACGTATCAGCCCATTCCAAAAAGAACCCTTCGTCAAAATCTAAAAACTCCTGAAAAACATATTACCCAGACTTTAAGGCTGATTCAAAAACCCAAAAAGAAACCATCTTTATAACAGAAACGGCTACAGGGACGAATGGATGATGATATTAAGGTCGCCAAGAAAATTTACACCAAAAAGAAATTCAAATAAGGAAACTATAAATACAAACCTGTCTACGATCCATAAACATTATGGAGTTCTGGAAAAAGTTGTTAAAGCTAAAGCATTTTGCACTTTTGTCCTCCATGTAACCGGATGAAAATGGAAGTCTGTAGGATAGAATAACAATACTATAAATACAAAACACACACAACAACACTGACAAAAAAACAAAAAAAGGCCCGTGCGTACGCACGGGTCTCATACTAGTTAAGATAAAATGTCTAGAATGACCAAGAGAATAAGTATATTACTAGAACCAAACTCTTGGGTGTTTGATAAGTCCCTTATCTCTAGAGTTTTTATTAGCTAATTGCATTGTTTTAGGTAAGTTTAAAATTGAGTGTAAAATGGCAGAGATGACTTTTTGATGGAAGAGTTTACCATAGTTGACTATTTTATTTTCAATTCCAAATGACATGGCACTTGTGGGCAAAGTTTTAGAACATTAATCATGTTTGTGTTGACCTTGAAAGGGATTAAAGTGGTCAAAAGATGCATGGAACTCCTAAATCTAATTTTCACATGTTTAGCTCATTTAGGTGGTTTTAGTTGTAGCCTAGCTTCGATTTGTGCATTCTAATTTGTTCCTTTCGTCTTAAATGCAGAAAAGAGTGTATGCTGAAGTTGATCCTAGCCTTGAGAAGGTTGCTGAGTTGGGTGGACCATGCTCAATAGGGCAAGTGATCTCCAAATATTTTTAGATATTCAAAACCACTATAAAGATAAATCATACTTATAATTATTTTAAAGATATTTGAGAGATTTCAACAACAGAAAAGTCATATCTAAGCCCAATCAAGTTATATATAAAGAGACTAAGGGGTAAGAAAAAAACAAGTTTGGAACATCAGAATTTAGGAACCCTTCAAGGGGAGCCCTAATTTCCTTTTCTCTCCACTCTTCTTCTATTTATGCTATTTTGATTCCATGAAGGGATAAGCTTCAATGGTTGTTCCCACTGTAATTTCATAATGGATTTTGAGGTTAGATTAAAATTGTTCTTACGATTTTTGTTTTGGTTTTCATTCATCTATGTCTTTTATCTTTGACTCGCACCATAGTTAATTTGTGAGATGTTTTAATCTATGCATGCATGTTGATCATATGAGTCCAAGGCTTTTAAATTTTAATTGAGAATGCACTTTAATTAAATTTAGAAACTTTCATGTGATTGAATGTGTTTTTGCCAATAATTGAGAATGTACTTTGATCAAAGGTGAAAACTTTAACAAGAATTAATCAAGAATGTATTTTGGATAATTAGTTTTTTGCTTGATGTTAGAGGTAAAAAATAGACATGATTAGGAATAGTTATATTTAATTGATAATGTACTTTCGTAAAATTTATTATGATTAATCTACAAAGTTCTTGCTTTTAATTTATAATGTACTTTGGTTAAAAGTGAAAACACCAAAAAATTAATTAAGAATTTACATTGATTAATTTGAAAATCTAAGACAATACTTAATTGAATGATAATCCTTAGATAACAAGTGAAGAATCTATCTTGAAAGTAGTAGAATCAATCTATTTTCTTTATAATTGTTTTTATATCTTTTTATATTTCACCAATTTTATTTGTCTTATTACTCTTATTATAAGAACTAATTTGTCAATAATCAATTCCGTGTTCGTTGGGAGACGACTTAGGGTTGACTTTACCCTTTCTATTTTGTTAACTACTATCTTAGCAATACTAAAGCTGCTATAGTTTGGAAGTATTAATTTGATCGCGTACAAATTCCCTTGGACTTCAGTAGTTTCTTCTTAATTGTACTTCCTTTTCTTGGTGAGCAACTCCTTTATAAACCTAGCGTATGAACGCATTTGCTAAAGAGCCTCAAAGAAGGGAATGATAATCTCAAATTTGTTGAAAATATCCATAAACTATATAAATTACTTCTCCTTCTCTTTTTTAGAATGTGTCTCGGGATAAAGATGAGGCTTCACAACCTCGTTTCCTTTTCTTATCTCTTCCTCATCTCTGTTTTTATCTTCCCTCTCAATATTTTCATCATGTGCACTTTGTTCTCCATTATCCAGATCCTTCTCATTTTCTGTCATCCTTTGTCTCCCTACTAACATCGTAACACTCCTTGTAGCGATAACTTTACACTAATTTTTAAGGTTAGTTTCAGTGTTAGCGCCAAAGTTTTTCTTAGGTTTCTCGTCCAACTTCTTAGCCAATTGGCCTATTTGAACAACCGAGTTATGGAGAGTGGCTTTCGTGTTCTTATGGTTAGACAAGGATACTTGCATAAAGTGATTAAGTGTTTCCTCAAGCTTAAAAGTCCTATCAATCAAAGAAGATTGTTGTTGAAATGGTGATATGATTGAATGACCAGCTTATCCCATGCTAGGATGATGTTTCTGACCTTCGTTGTAATTTCCATAATTGCCCTGGCGACTTTGATTACTCATATAATTCACCTCCTCTTGAGAATTAGGTTGCATGCCACATTGCTCATTAGTATGATTACCACCACAAAACTCACAACCTTGCACAGGTTGTTGATGTTGAGCCTGAGAAACATTTTGCAATTCTTTAAGTAATTTAGAGAGTTTCTTCATGAGTGTTCAAGTTGTTGAATAATGATTTTAATTTGGGCCAACAAAGAATCTTGGGATTGAAGCTTTAACACACCCTTCTTTTGAGGTTGAGTTCTCTCATTGTACACTTCATTGTCATTAGATGTCATGTTCATTATTATCTCAAGGGCCTTATTAAGTGTATTCCATTTGATATTGCCTCTAATTGAAGCATCTTACATAAAATTTGTGTGAAATTTCAACCCTCTTAAGTAGAGATTAAGTTGTGTAAGCCTGTCACAACCATGAGAGAGCTTTTCTGAGTAATCCTTTAAATTGACCCTACTCTTAACTCAATGTCTCGTCAGCACCCCTCTGAAAGGATGAGATTTCTTTCTTCCCTTTATTAATCTTCAAGAACTTGACTACAACATCCTCCCAAACAGTTAAATTATTCTCAAGGAAGGAGTTTAGCCAAACTTTGGCACTACCATCCAAAGAGAAAGGGAAATACTGAGTCTAATTGCCTCATTTGCATCTTGATGGATCTTTACTGTGTTGTAGATCTCCAAGAACGTGCCCAGATGAGTGTATGGATTCTCATGTGACAAACCATGAAACTAGTTACTTTGGACTAGATGAATCAGAGCCGACTCATTTTCATATTGCAACATTCACAATTGGTCAAGCAATGCTATTGAAATTCAGAGGTGCTGAAAATGCAACATAGTTTTCCAAAGTGCGTCTACCCTGCCATCACCATCATCTTTGGGTTCTGCCTTCTTCTTCTACTGTTATTCCTATTAGTAGTTCTTTCAATTTTTTGATCAAATAGAAGATTATCAGCTTGAGTTCTTCTTCTCGTGTAGAACAAGAAACACTAGAAAAGACAAGTAAAGTAGGTAAAAGATGAATATATTGCAATATAGAAAATAAAAACTAAAATGAATTTACAAATGAATGTAAGATCCTAAATCGGTAAATAACACACAATTTGATTAAATGACAATCAAATCGTTAGCAACAATGCCCAAAACTTGTTAACTCTTTGGCAAGTGTACCAAATCATTGTAGGTAGTAAAATGGAAGTCCAAGTATCATTTTTTCCAAGGGATTTGTGTTTGTTTGTCTAAGTATGATTATTTACTAATTCCAACGATATTAAATTTCATTGATTGATTCAAGGCAAGAGAAAGACATATTGAACGATAAAAATATAAAAGTTATAAAGTGATTCGGTAAAAAATTCACCAGGGTTCGATTTCATGAACCAAATTAATGCAACTATACACAATATATCTGTATCTTACTCAAATATTCGCATAATAAGCATACTCGCCCTAATTCCTTAAGAGTAAGTTCTTAATCTAAATGTTAAATCACTAATTCCTTGGCCATGTTAACATACAATTTGCATTAAGATAAAATGTCTAGAATGACCAAGAGAATAAGTTTATTCCTAGAACCAAATGCTAGGGTGTTTTATCCATGTCTATGTTCTAATTCATTTCCCAATTATTAAACATTAACAAATAGCATGATATTCCAACATACACATTAATAATCTAGATAGCATATATGAATAACGAATAATGAGATTATATTGTATTGTTACACAGAGTATGAGTTCAATACATCCAACCTCAATGAAATGGGAGTTTAACTACTCCTATGCATCTAGAACATACAAGTTGGATGAAATTGATGGAGTGAACGAAGGAATGACATGAATTAGTAAAGTGGGAAGAATACAGGTGAAGTGCTTCTTCCTCTGCAGGATATGGGCAAATGAAGGTGATGAAGATGATTCCTGTTCACAATCTGCAATAAGAAACTCTTCTCACGTATCATCACAATCTGAGTGTGGTAGCATCAATGATCTGTTCGGAGCAAAAGATAATATGGTGGTTCGATCAGAACTGGTGGAGCATAGACAACCGGAGATGGCGAAGCATGAACTTTTGCCTAACCTGACAGGTGTGGGCACGTTGCCACAAAAATTTCTAGATGAGAAAGCCTGCAAATTGGAAGGGAACACCTGCAAGGAAAAAAAATAGACTATCATGATTTCGGAAACTAGGGGTTCTGAAAAAGCTGATATGCGTGTTAATGGGTCACATGTTGGTCAACGCACCACAATGGATATATCATGCGTAAATGACTCACAAATGCAAGTTGTAGAAGTCACTCACGGTTTGGGCCAACGTTTGGGCTCAGAGGTTTTTATGGAACAAAGGGGCTTAGCCAGTTTCAATGGTTTGGATTTTAACCCACATCAACAACAATACTCTTATCCAAATGATATTGACGAGTCTGCAGAAAGAGCAAAACGACCACATTTAACATGTCCAGAACAAGATGGCACTAAAACGGTTAGTGTGGAAGGCCTGATAGCAACATCGAGAATAAATAATGCTAATGATGAAGGGACAACAATTGTTGATGGAGAACAAGGACAAAGTGCACAGAGCCACGATCAAGAATGCCAATACATGAAGCTCATTAAATCAACACAGATTGACCCCAATATTTTGCTCAAACGCTCAAACATGATGAAAGGGGAATCTAGTAAAAAGAAGGAAAATCAGAAGGAATACCCATCAAATAGCTTGACCATTGATCCTATTCAAAGACGCAAACTCAGGTTAGCAATTCATTCCATAATTGATTCCTTGTCTTATATTGATATTAGCAATTGCAATAGGTTGTTTTAGCTTAGGAATAATTACGACGAGGCTGTAAGATTGTGGAATATAGGTAAACAAATAGGTTTTACATGTTCAGGCGAAGACAATATCATAATTCATCGAATAATTGAAATGGAAGAGAAGGAAAATAACAATAAAAAAGGAAAAGATAAGGAAGGGAATACAGATAATGCTAAATGAGAATTGTAAGTTTTAATTGTCGAGGGTTGGGAGGCATAGAAAAAGGTAGTTACTTGAGACAAATAATTACAAAGGAGATGATAGATATGGCATGCATGCAAGAGACAAAATTGGCACATATTACCTCGCAAAAATGCCAAACAATATGGGGAGATACTAATATTGATTGGGTTCATAATGGATTAGAGAATGGTGTAGGAGGTATGTTAAGTATATGGTGCAAAAGTAGGTTCACATTGTCCAAATTAAGAATAGGGAAGGGTTTCATTGTGTTAGAAGGAAAATGGGGAAATAGAAAACAAGAAGTAACAATTGTAAATGTATATTCCTCTTGCGAGCTTAAGGAAAAGAATATTATGTGGGAAGAAATAATTAAGTGTAGGAAATATGATAATAATAAAGTTTGGTGTGTGGTAGGAGACTTTAATGCTATTAGTATATTAGAAGAAAGGCAAGGAATGTCACAATCAAGGGGTAATAAAAAGGAAATGAGATAATTCAACTCTTTTATAGAGAATGTGGACCTTATAGACATACCTATGATAGGGAGAAAGTTCACATGGTATAGAGACAATGGGACTGCTAAGAGCAGATTAGATAGAATCCTAGTATCCCAAGAATGGCTAGACTTGTGGCCAAAGAGCAAACAATATGTTCTAGATAGAACAGTTTCTGACCATTGTGCCTTAATTTGTAAAAACATATTAATTGACTGGGGACCAAAACCTTTTCGCTATTTGGATGTATGGCATACCGAGAAGGGTTTTAAGGATTTTGTGATAAATTGTTGGAAAGCTCAAAATGAAAATGGCAATGATATGTGGAGTTTGAAAGAAAAATTAAAAACATTAAAATTGTCTCTAAAAGCTTGGAATAAGGATGTGTTTGGACACATGTATAGAAATAAAGAAGATATCACAGATAAAATAAGCCAATTGGATAAGAGGGATGAACAATATGGTCTAGACGAAAATGGTATTTCCGAGAGAAAACAATTATTTGCAGATTTGAGGAAGGTAAACCTGAGAATTGAAATGATTGAAAAACAAAAATCGAGGTCTAAATGGTTGGAGGCGGGAGACTCAAACACTAAATTTTTTCATGGGTTTATTAAGTCAGAGTAGGGAATGAATGGTGTGAAGAACCAAAGAGGGTAAAAGAAGTGGTCCAAAACTTATATAAAATTAGATTTTTGGAACAACCCGACCATAAAGTTAGATTGGATAATGTTGTTTTCTCATCTATTGATAAGGAAGATAATGACCTACTAGTAAGTAGTTTTTCTGAGGAGGAAATTAGGGCAGCTATATGGGATTGTGAGGGTAGTAAAAGTCCAGGACCGGATGGCTTTAATTTTAATTTTTTTAAACAATTCTAGGACATCATTAAAGTGGATGTTGTGAGGGCTGCAAAATGTTTCCATATTTGTGGGAGATGGCCCAAAGGATGCAATGCCTCTTTTATTAGCCTAATCCCTAAGGTAGATAATCCTCAAGAACTAGATGAGTACAAGCCAATATCTTTAGTGGGGAGTATGTATAAGATAATATCCAAAATTCTGTCGAAAAGATTGCAGAAAGTTCTTTACAAAATCATTGATAATAAACAATTTGAATTCATTGAGGGTAGGGGAATACTCGATAGTGTAGTGGCAGTAAATGAGGTCATCGATGAGGTTAGGAGGAAAAAAGAAAGTTGTATTATTCTAAAGACAGATTTTGAGAAAGCGTATGATTCAGTTAATTGGGAATTTCTCTTCTATATGCTACAAAGACTGAGATTCTGTCAAAAATGGATTAAATGGATAAGGGGATGTCTAGAATCGTCAACTATTTCCATTCTAGTAAATGGGAGTCCAACGGAACAATTTGCACCAACAAAGGGATTAAGGCAAGGGGATCCTCTAGCACCTTTTCTATTTCTATAGTAGCAGAAGGGTTAGCAGGTGTAGTTAAACAAGCAGAGAGCAAAGGATTGATCGAGGGGATTATGGTGGGCCAAAAGAGGATTCCCTTTACCATGCTACAATTTGCAGATGATACTATATTTGTATGCAAAGCGAAAACACAAAACATCGTGGTCTTAAAGAGTATCCTTATATGTTTTGAGATAGCATCTGGCCTTAAAGTTAACTTTAACAAAAGTAAACTAGGAAGCATGGGCGTTCTGGATAACATGGTTCAAAGATTCTCAACCATTTTGAATTGTAGTGCTATGAAGGTACCTTTTAAATATTTGGGCATACCGGTGGGGGCAAATCATACGAGGAAAGATTTTTGGCAAGATATGGTCACAAAAATAAGAAAACGACTAGCTGTATGGAAAGGAAAATATATATCTTTTGCTGGTAGAGTAACATTCCTAAATTCAGTTTTATCTTCTATCCCTCTATATTACTTATCACTGTTTAAAATTCCGGTTAGTATGGGGAAAACAATTAAGGGAATCCAAAGGGACTTCCTATGGGGGTGGGGTCAGGAAGGTAGGAAGATTGCATGGGTAAAGTGGGATCTCATTTGTAAATCTAAAGAAGAGGGTGGTCTTGGAGTAAAGGATTTAAAATGTTTTAACATGGC
>Ga0214545_1005580_pt1 | contig 22592 bp, 14 predicted proteins | sample CNSS4metaG_FD_160064 | JGI IMG/M metagenome (GOLD analysis project Ga0214545, IMG submission 160064) | Root nodule microbial communities from cowpea collected in UCLA plant growth center, Los Angeles, California, USA - CNSS4 | ecosystem: Host-associated > Plants > Roots > Nodule | place: USA...
ATAGTAACAAGTATCATACATATAGAGTTATAAAAGTAAAATAATCATCTATTATTTCGCACAATTGAAGAGATGAGTTTGAGGCAGATCTGGCTAATTCATCTTCATTTTTCACATTAAATCCTTTTATAAAAACACGAAAATATTTCATAATTTATCTTTACAAATAACCAGATTTATACGATCACCTCAAACAAAAAAAAGTCTAAATCTCTTATATTTTGATGTGATATAAAAAGAAAAATAAAACTAAAAATATTTTATAATCGCAGGAGTCAAAAGTTATTTTTCAAAAGTTTTAATTATTCAAATTATATTTATTAGAGTGTGACAATTTGGTACCTCAATTGCGTCTTAACTTTTAAAGAGTGTTTCAATTAGATTTTTTTCATAAAAAAAATCATTAACACCATTAATGACGCATCGTGTATTGATCTTTTTTTTTTGCAAAATTTTTTTTGCCATGTGTTAAGATCTTAATGTGACACATGTCAACCTTTGGTTTTTTATTTTTTTTTATTTTTAATCTTTTGTTTATTTTATTTTTTGTAGAAAAAAATTTGTTGCCATGTGTCAAGTCTCTAGTGTGACACGTGGTAGGAGAATTGTCTTGATATCAATTTAGTTTCCATATATGTTTCATTGATTCAATTAGTCCTCACTTTTGTGTTCTTGGTTCGATTTTGTCCCAATTTTTTGTAATAATTGAAATATATATTTTTAATCAATTTTTTATAAGATTAAAATTAATTAAATATAAATATTTTTACGACATTAAATATTCTGAAATTTATATTAAAATTTAGTAGTAAAAATGTTATATTAATAAAGCATTATAGGCACCCAAATATTAGTATAACATTCATAAAAATAATAAATTTGGTCGGTCTGACATTGGAGAGAGACAACATTGCTCCATTTCAAAAGAAAGAAAATTGGGTGCCTATATTGCTTTATTAGTATAATATTTATTTTAATAAAAATATCAATACTTAATTTTGTAAAATTATTTAACTTAATTAGTTTTAATCTTATAAAAAATGAATTATAAAAATATATTTTAATTATTAAAAAAATTGGGACAAAATTGAACTAAGAATACAAAAGTAGGGACTAAATTGAATAAAAAAAACATGTATGAGAACTAAATTAAAATCAAAACAATTATTCTGCCACGTGTCACATCAGAAACTTGATACGTGGCAATATTTTTTTTTTACAAAAAATAAAATAAAAAAATAAAAAAAAAACTAGAGATTGACACATGTTGCATTGAAGTCTTGAGACGTAATAACAAAAGGTTTTTGCAAAAAAAAAAATAAAAAATTCAGAGACTGACATGTGACATGTCGTTAATGACGTTAATAATGTTCTCTAGAAAAAACTTAATTGAAATACTTTCTAAGAGTCGAGACGTAATAGATATTTTTTTAAGGACAAATACTAAATTAAAATATCCCTACTAAGATGGGAATCGTGTAATTTAAAAGAAATATATATGTCAAATAAGTTGATATGATATAACAAAATATTTTATAATCACAGGAGTTAAAAATTATTTTTCAAAAGCTTAATACAAGTTTCATACTTAACTTTTTTTTTTTTTGAAATTTGAAACAAAAATCCGTAACCTACAAATTGTTTAAATTTAATTTTCATGTGTGTTCAGATTTATAAATATAGATGGGTATTTTTACAATTTTATCCAACATCTATGTATAGAAGCAATTAAAATGAGCATCCGTAAACCTATATATTACATTTTTCAAATGATAAAATAGTTTTATAATCACAGGAGTTAAAAATTATTTTTCAGAAACTTAATGCAAAGTTTTATACTTAAAATTATTTTTTAAATTTGAAACAAAAATCAATAACCTACAAATCATTTAAATTTAATTTTCATGTGTGTCAGGTTTATAAATATAAATGGGTATTTACAATTTTATCCAACATCTATGCATTGAAACATTTAAAATGACCATCCGTAAAAACCTATATATTAATTTTTTCAAATGATAAAATACTTTTATAATCACAGGAGTTAAAAATTATTTCTCAGAAACTATTTTTTTTAGTTTGAAACAAAAATCCATAACCTACAAACTATTTAAATTTAATTTTCATGTGTCTCAAGTTTATGAATATAAATGGGTATTTACAATTTTATCCAACAGTAATAAAAACCTATACATTAATTGGTAAAATAATTTCCATTGCCGGGAATCGAACCCGGGTCTCCTGGGTGAAAGCCAGATATCCTAACCGCTGGACGACAATGGAATTTTGATGTAAATGATGCTACTATATATTTTAGACTTTAACTTACATGTATTACGCTCTTTAATTTTAAGTGACTCATGAAACTCACATTATCACATCTTTGTTTATAATTAATTATTGTACGATATTTCAATAAAAATATCATAATTAGAAAAGTTTATTAAAGTTTTACTAGAATACGTTGGTTACATGAGAGGATTTTAAATTTTGAGTTACATAGATTAATTTTTTTTAATACATGCATTGAAGTGTAAATAAGTGTAAATGACTATGATTTGATGCAAATATACATTATAAAATTTAGAATAGATTTTTGCATACTTTAACCGTATAAATATTCAAATAGTATTCTTTGTTTGTCTAGATTTCAATTTTTTTATTATATTATATTAATAATTATATTTTTCCTTTTTTTAGTGTATTACAAAATATTTTTAGGATTGGCAGCGATAATACTAAAAAATTTATTCTTTAATTTGTATAAAAATTTTCACTATTTATAAATATTTTCAACTTGATGAATCATCTTAACTTTCTTATTTGACACGTTTTAATTCTTGTCCAACTAATATGTTTTCACCATCCTAAAACAAACATAAAATTGTTTTATATTTTCATATAATATTTTTTAAGGATCCATACCCATGTTTTTTTATGTTTATTATTATGAATCTTATTAGGAATAAATTTTCATTCCAACTTGAACCAATTGATCTAACACACAATTTCTGAGCAAATTCTTTAAGGATGGAATAACCTATAAATAAATATATTTGAATTAAGTCAACAAAATTTGGTCCGTACAGTTTCTTTAAGCATTTTGACAAAACTTTTAAGCATTTAACAAAACTATAAGTGAAAAGGAGATCATTATCTAATATAATGTTAAATGGTATACCATGAAATCTATACAAATTTAGTCTGATTAAGAAGTTTCAATTATATAGGTAGAATGTGTACAATCATCATTAATCTATCCACCATTATTTGCAGGATGTCTAATTGTGTTAGCAAACCTCCAAATTGTTGATGTTTACTCTTTGATTTTTATTAAGTTAAACGAACAACTACAAATTTGACCATTTATTTTCTTCATACCATGCAACAAATAAGACTCTTTTAGATCTTAATACAATTTGATGATAATTGGTGGTAAAGTAAACTTGCTTTCATGACCTTCAAATAACATTATATGCATTAAATCAACATCTTCTAACACACATATTATGTTTCTAAACCTTAAGACATAATCCATTTCCATCGAGAATACCTAATAGGTCTAAAACATTCTTCCAATTTAAATCTACAATTTGGTTTACTCTCCCTTTTTTCTATAACCTCATTAGTTAATAATAAATATGTTACAAACTAATGTATTATGAAGATATAAAAACTACTGAATATAATTTTTTAAAACTTTCACTCAAACTCTCAACCTTAAGTGTTGACACTTGTGTCTTATTGCAACTTTTAGCATTGTGAAAATATCTCCTTTCTTAGGATAATACCTCAATTCATCTATTTTTAAAGTTTGAGGACTAAAATTCATCAAAATTTTGGACAAAGATTAATTTCAATTTCATGTTAAAATTTAGAGATTAAAATTATACTTAATCCTCTTTATAATTGTCTATTTTTGAATTTATCTTTATGATATTATGAAACTTTAATCAATTTATTTTCATATTTCAAAATATCTAGAAAACATTGATACAATTAAAAATCTATTTTTAACATGTTTTTATATCTCATGTTCAATAAACTTAATTATTAAAATTTTTAATTAAATTAAATATTTTGAAAACAAAATTTAATTAAAACTCTTGAATTAAACATTAAATGAGGAAATAATATGCTCTCATCAAACATTAATGTGTTTTTCTAAATATTTTATGAAGGATTATTTTTTGTTATATATATATATACTGATTTTGAAACTAAAATTGAGCCATGGATTCTATGGTGCCAATTTTATTTAGTCCGCCATTAGTAATATTGTTTAAAGTCATATTATTGTGTAAATACTAATTTTCATCATTTTATTCTTTAATTTTTTTTCTCCATCCTGTAAGCATAAAAAAATCTATTCCACCGCCTTGGCATGATATATATATATATATATATATATATATATATATATATATATATTTGAAATCTAAGTTTATGTTTTTTAATTCTATAACTTATGTTAATTCATAATTATAATGATTCATAACCCTATCAAAATTCCTTAACAGAGCAATAAAAGCACCCCTTCGTCTTCGTTGGTAACACTTTAAGTATCGCATTTCTCCTAGGTTCTCTCTTTTATCTTTCCCCAAATTGTGAGTGTTAGTGTTGAATCGCTTGGACTGGCATCAGGTTGATCTGAAAGAAGCAATTGAAATGGCGAGCGCGATGGTAGAGGATGCGACCTTCGAAGATGATCAGTTGGCTAATATGACCACCGACGACGTCGTCAGAGCCTCACGTCTTCTCGACAACGAGATTCGCATTCTCAAGGTACAACCTCTTCTTTTCGTTTCGTTTTCTCTTCTTCTGTAACCCTAACCCCATCGATTACGCTATTAGTTTGCTCCGTTCGTTTTCATTTTCTTAGCGCTAGGGTTTCCGGTTTTAATTGAATTTTTTTGCCGTGGCTGAAGGAAGAGTTGCAAAGGACCAATTTGGAATTGGAATCGTACAAGGATAAGATCAAGGAGAATCAGGAAAAGATTAAGCTCAATAAGCAGTTGCCCTACCTCGTTGGTAACATTGTTGAGGTATATGTTGTTCGTTTATCTATTTTGGATATTGTTTTGGGGGTTTCTTGAGTTTGAATTTTGAATATTGTGGAATCGGATGGAAGAAGTTGTTATTCATTTGTTCCCATTCTTATTGGGTTATTATGTTGTAATTGTTTTGCATTTAGATATTGGAAATGAACCCAGAAGATGAAGCTGAAGAAGATGGTGCTAATATTGATCTTGATTCACAAAGGAAGGGGAAGTGTGTTGTGCTTAAGACTTCTACTCGACAGGTGAAATGGATGATTAGTTTCATATTGTTGGCAATGGATATTATTCTTATTCAAATTTCAACATCTGCTGTTACTATTTCAAATTTCGAGACAGTTGGTCTTGTTATGGTTGTTTTTATCTTGTGCTTTTTGTGAGAAAAACTATTGGTACACTTTCTGTAATGTCGAGCTTAATAATGCTTTCTTTTGATGACAGACAATCTTTCTTCCAGTTGTTGGGCTTGTTGACCCTGACAAATTAAAACCCGGTGATCTTGTTGGTGTTAACAAGGATAGTTATTTAATCTTGGATACCCTGCCTTCTGAGTATGACTCTAGAGTTAAGGCAATGGAAGTCGATGAAAAGCCCACAGAAGATTACAATGACATTGGTGGGCTAGAAAAGCAGGTGAGCATTGATTATTGCCTTAATTTATGGAATTCTATTTTTTTTTTGGTGTTAGGTAATGCAACCTCTGAGTCATTCAATAAATTGGTCTTTCTCCACAGATTCAAGAATTAGTCGAGGCCATTGTTTTGCCCATGACCCACAAGGAGCGGTTTCAAAAGTTAGGAGTTCGTCCTCCCAAGGGAGTCCTGTTATATGGACCTCCAGGGACTGGCAAAACATTGATGGCCCGTGCCTGTGCAGCACAGACCAATGCCACTTTTCTGAAATTGGCAGGTCCTCAACTGGTCCAGGTATGACAATCTATTTCTATTTAGTTTTCATTCTTCTCCATTATATATCTCTAAGCATGAACAATTCTGTTTATACCAACTAATTGTTCCATTTTTACGTGTCCGTAACATTTTCTTTTCTTTTCCTAGTATAAGTGAATAATCAGTACATTATCCCATTGATAATTATTTTTCAGTTTCTTTTTGATGAATTCTTCGGTGTATGTCTGGATTTCTTACTAATTATTGTCTCATGTTTTAATATTTGGAGTACTACCTTAACCTGCATTAAATAGCACCTGTTTCATCCGACACATCTGAGTAGACAAGATTCACTTTCTCTATTTCACTTGAACACTGCTACCTTTGTTGTTTGTATTAGTGCGTGTTGACGTGTTTTTTATTAAAATGATCTAACAAGGAGTTTTATGCAGATGTTCATAGGAGATGGAGCAAAACTTGTTCGTGATGCTTTTCAACTAGCAAAAGAGAAGTCACCCTGCATTATATTTATAGATGAAATTGATGCAATTGGTACAAAGCGTTTTGATAGGTATTAACCTGCAATAATTTAGACCTACATTTGCAATTGACTGACTACTCCATCTCTGTTTTGAGGTAGAGATAGTGTGTTACTCAGTTAAAGTGTAGTGGCTCATCAACCTTGATATATATCTTGTGTCTGATTGCAGTGAAGTAAGTGGAGACAGAGAGGTACAACGGACAATGTTAGAATTACTTAATCAGCTTGATGGTTTTAGCAGTGATGACAGGATTAAGGTTTGCCTTTTAATTCTTGTTATTTATTTATTTTTCTGTCGATATCATCAAAGTATGCTTGTTGTCTTCAGGCAAAGAGTAAAAGTACATGTAATTTTTTTAAATCCAATGTTTTGGGACTGGTTCTTTAATTCTATAGCTTCCATTTATAACAATTTAAACCGTGAAAATATTTAGTACTTGCATCTAATTTTCTGGACATTTTGTTCAGTTAGGTTGAAGTTACATTTCCATGTATTCATGTAAATTGCAGGTGATAGCAGCAACAAATCGTGCAGATATTCTTGACCCTGCCCTTATGCGTTCTGGTCGATTGGATCGTAAAATTGAGTTTCCCCACCCAAGTGAAGAAGCACGAGCTCGTATTCTCCAGGTTTGATGTCTTAGACTTTATCTGCTGACATGTATTTTGAACAAAACACTTACTGGCTGCTCTTACTTTGATATTTTAGATCCATTCAAGGAAGATGAATGTTCACCCAGATGTCAACTTTGAAGAGCTCGCACGTTCCACGGATGATTTCAATGGAGCACAACTGAAGGCTGTCTGTGTTGAGGCTGGCATGTTAGCTCTACGCCGTGATGCAACTGAGGTTTGTCTTCTTCCAGATATTCTAAGCTTAAACATAAACATAAATGTTTGAAAGAAAATTAACACCGTGATTTGTGTAGACGATAGTATTAGCATTGCTGTTAAGAGCTTTTCTTATAAACACCAACATAATCGTATGAACCCCAAGCATAGCTTGTAGTTGGAGCGAGTCATATATCTCTTACAATAACTATTGCCAATGTCTTTATATTTTTTTCCTTTCTGGTTCAATTCAGTGCCAAAGCTTCTGACCAGTTATATTTTGTTTTCGTATATTTTACCTGGTGTTGGAATGTTTTTGAAATTTGTTTGTTTCAAACGCAGGTGAACCATGAGGACTTTAATGAAGGTATTATTCAAGTCCAAGCAAAGAAGAAAGCAAGCCTGAATTATTATGCATAGGGTGGTTTGTGGAGCAAGCTATTGTTTAGTTTACAACGATCTATCGAGACATCTCGAGCCAATGGAAAACCTACGTGGATGTTTGACATTTATTATCTTTCTCTTATTCTTTTGTCAATCTGTAACCGTATGATATAACCTATAGCATGCTATAATCATCTATCTTTTAAAAATACACAATCTGATCGTCAATTTTGTTAGTAGTAATAGAAATTTGATATGTTTGCAATTTCTAACATGTTAATCAGGCTAATATGATATTCGTCATGGTAAACAAACAAGACTTGTGAACCTGTATATAAACAATTATTTAAACCTGTGGACTTCATTTTTTTATACATCAAACGATTCAAGTTGTTTTCAGCTGATCGAGCAAGTAGGTGTTTGTATTAATGAGGTAGTGTCTTGCCAAATTATGTGGGATGAAACAGTTTCAACCTCACCTTCAATTCATACACCATAACAATTCCTTTCCTCAAAAATGTGATTTTTCGTCCAGTCACAATTCGTCCAATGACTTTAGATATGTTATTCCTTCAACTTAAATTCTCTCGGCGAATTGTCCTTTTGTCCAGTGAAACACCTTTAAATATATATTCGTCTCATCCAACGGCTTAGGCTTTGTAGCTAAATTCTTTTTAATTTGTTAGCCAGTTAAGCTCATTCAACAACCAAAAAATCTCTCATGTCTCTAAAAATTTTCAAGTTCATTTTTTTCTAGTGAATCTAACCCTCACCTGTTACCCAAACATCTTGAACTATTGGACTTTACCCTAAGCTATTGGATTTTTCAAAATAATCTCACTTAACGATTTGATCGTCCAAAAACTACGTCCCTAGAAGCTGTCTTAACAAACACGTTTAGCAAGTAGAATGTCTGAAGTTCTCTTGATTTCAGCTTTCTGGTCTCGTTCGATGGTAGTTTGGCTTGTTCAATGAGTCTCACAATATTAGAAACTCCATGAAGATATCACCATATCATCAATTTGGATTAGATGACCACTTTTACTCGTTCCTTAGTTCAAAATCACATTCTTTAAGGTCAAAATACTACACATAGGCCAAGTTGATCAAAATTATTCATCTTAGATAGTTTAACAACAACAATACCTTTTCAATCACACCATGTCACACAAAATTGAACATAAATATCACCATTTCAAACTACATTAACCAAAACTCAAGACTAACTAAATCAAAATCACAAGCCAAGCTAACATATCCATTCATCTATCTTCAATACAATAGATTATATGCATCAATCAATCATGTGTATAAAAATTTTACTAGTTTCTCTTATCTGAAGCTCCTAAACTCAAAATGTACTAACTCTTATAAGCTCTTCTTCATACAAGTTGTTCTACCTGTACATAAGAACTTTGATCAACTACTAAAACATACCCTAACAATCCTAACCTTGAACCCCTTAACACCACATGAAAACACTTCCATACAAACAAACTTCTTAAAAGACAAAAAAGAAAAATAACATAAATTTATTTAAGAAAATAATCAAATAAAATTGTAACCCTCGATGCCAGGAGTATCTGGTGAATTCCAAATCTTCAAACAACCGATTAGATTTATCAACATTTTAGAGAGAAGTTAGAAAGAAATAAATACTTTTTTTAAAAATTTAATTGACTAATAATTTCTTTTTATCATGAAATAATCAAGTTGCATTTTTTAAAATCACTTTTACTTTACCTATTTTCTATATTCTTTTATATATATATATATATATATATATATATATATATTCATAATAAACTTATATTTAGGAATTAATTAGAGCAAAATCATTAACATTATCCAATTTTACAGGTTAAAATGATTATTTTCGAAGTATAACTATTAAAAAGAAAAATTAGGTGAAATATAAAACGATTTACACTAAAACACTTATCTATGTTTGCATTTATTTGTATTTAGCCTAAACACTTATCTATGTTCGAGTCATAAAATGGTATTTTGATTTATTATTTAAGATTTTCTATTTTCCCTTAATTTAAATATTTTATAAAATCTCACTTAATGATATATTATTTGTATTTTAACTAGAAAAATTATTTAATTATTATATTTAGTTCTATTATTGATTATTGAATAATTCTTATTTGTTATTGAACATTTTTTTTGACATAAAACTTATTTATAATAAAAAAAACAATATTTTGTTCCTATAAATAGTTAATAATGCTTTGATTACAAAAAAAATCTTAAATAATAATCAATTTTAATAATAAAAAAATGCTAAAATACCAATTTAGAAAATACTTTTCTAATTTAGAGATCACATTCTTTGACCGTCAAAATTTTAATAGTTAATGTTAGTTACCGATTCATAATAGAAATTATTTTAGTTATTAATTTAGAGATCAATTATAATTGTTGAAACCATTTTAGTTACAATTTTTAGTTTACAAATTATTATATAATTTTGTGACTATAATGATTAATTATTTTTGTCACTAATATAATTTATTATTCAAGGATTTTCTTTTAGTATTTAAATACATAATTAAGAATTTATGTTTAGTGTAATCCTTAATTACTTTATTAAATTTGTGTGTTCACCTTTATAAGCAAATATGATGTTTTATATTAGGTTTAGATTCTTTGAATTAGTTGAGTATGGACTTTAAGATTTTATGAGAGTTCCGAAATAACTTTATACTTAAATACAATTTTTTTATAAAAGAAAATAGAATAAATATATTTTAACTATTTTTTTTACCCACTTTAAACCTATCACTCCAATCACTCTTAGATCATCATATTATACCATTAAAAAAATAAAAATAGATAATTAATGGGTGATTGGAGTAATAAATTAAAAATTAATCAAAATATCATCATGTAAGAACATATGCTTTAATTAAGAAAATAATTGTTGTAAGAAGTTAAAAAGGTATCAACATATATTTTACTCAAGTGGTATTAGATTCTATCATTTTAAGTAAGAACTTAAGTTTGAGTTTTGTTGGTGAAAATAAATACTCAATACAAGATGTTTAACCAATAATAACGCCACGACAAGTTTACCTTATATAGATTATTAATTAACGAAATCTCGAGAGCTCAATTCACCTTTGGAACAACGAGTGGTTATTTAGTTCAAAATTTCCCTCTTTAAGAAAATAATTGTGCTGATAAAATTAATAATTTTAACTTTTATTTATCGAGAAACATCTAAATGATTTAATATTTTATTTTGGTAAAATGTAATCTTTATAATGGATTTAGTATGGTTTCTCATAACTAATCTAATATGATATTCTTTTAATTTTTGGTTTTTATAAATTTTTATATAATAATAAATAATTGATGGACTTTAAATTACTAAAAATTATTTGATTTTGAATTTTAATGCATGAAAACAAAAAATTATAAAATTAAAATTTATTTATTTTGTAAAAATAAAAACATTTAAAAATTAAACATTAAATAATATATGAGTCACTATTAAAAATTATATACCAATAAAACACCTTCATTGGATCCTGAAATTAAAAAAAAAAACAATATTAATTAAGAATAATAATTTTAAATCTAGAACAACAAATGGCAAATAGTTTAATTTAATATTTTGTTGATTTGTAAATCAAAGTGATTTGGATTGATTATTTTTATTGATTCTCTTATGACCTTAATTTTATTGTTGTCTGACTTCTGCAAATTTTAATGGTTCTTCAGACGATTCTTTGATTCATATGGAACAGAACAATATGCACTGAATATAAGGGTGCAGTGATTTTCATAACACATGAGATGATTAAGACCAATTTTCTCTTTTGATCAAACGTGACATTCTAAAATGGTTATTAACTTTTCTAAAATGTATATTTGACATCAAAGAATTACACATAACACAGATTCATAAGTTGTACCAGTTTCTCTGCACCGGTATCAAACCATTTTAAATTAAATATAGAAAATAAACCTATTAAAAGCACAATTAATTGGACAAAATAGAACAATGAGTCATAACCAAAACACATGTTCCTCTAATAAACAACCAAAGTAAAACGGATACAGATCAAATTCTTTAACATAACCAAAAACACAAAAAACTAAAATTAAACACAGTATTGCTTGTATTACGCTGATATATGATAACCACTACTCTCATTGCATGTATTTAGCACTTGATTTCCTTCAAACCGTAGGCAAAATAGACAAAAGTTGGATCAGTGGCTCCTTCTTTGTAGTAAGCAAAGACAAGGCTTCCATCATCATGCATACTCTCACCCACAAAACTGCCACATTGATCATAGTAAGAAACCATTTATGCACAAAGAAAAGAAGCATGTAATCAGGTATAAAACCAAAGAAAAGATGAAGCACATACAATTGGAGATCTTTCAGCTTTGAGAGAAGGAACTTAGTTGCTCCCTCAATGTGTTTCTTAAACAAATCTTGCTTCTCTGCCTCTAATTTCGGTGTCAGCAACTTTATGTATCTCTTCATGTAAGTCACGAATTGCTTTTTATCAAAAGCTGGTTGCTCCTGAAAAATAAAAACAAAAACAACTTAACCATTTGTTCTGCAGAAGAAATCAACACATAGTTGGTTCCTACCAGGAAATAAGGAATCATCCTTTTACCTGAAGCCTGAAAGTGTCAACAATATCAACCACTTTCACAGCTTGATCATCAACTCCTTCATCTTCCTCTCCTCCTTCTGCAGAAGGGTTAGCACCAATATCTACATTAACTGCTCCTTGAACAACCCACTGCAGAAAAGCACACATTATTCACATAAGAACACACTCTTTTAGATGCATTCACTCGGTTGAATGTTTTTGAAAATTACAGAACTCGGTGAGTTCTGTAACTTGTTTAAAGACTCTTCTCTGATTTTATAACTCTCAACAAATTTTAAGCTAAGAAAAAGTAGATTAGAGAGTGTTCCTAGCAATCTCCCTTTACATGAAAAGAAAGCATGCAAAGAAACAGAGATTCCAAATTATACAGATCATTCGCAACAAACCTTTCCTTCCACTTCCCACAGCATTCCATTCTCAATTTCCTTGTAAGGGAATGAGTCAGAAAGAAGCTCGTCACCTGAAAATCCATCAACAAACCCAAGTTTACAAGTTAAAGCCGTTGAAAATTATGATCAAATCAACAAATCCTCGATAAAGGAAAGCAGAAATCTTAATTCCTAACTAGCAAACACATCATCTGAAAATCAAACCCACCACCAAGTCCATCATCATTAGGGTCTAGCGATGCATGCAACAAACATAATTTACACTTTTATCACAAATACAACAATTTTGTCATTTAGAACTACGATAAAATTCTAATCTAAGGTTAGACAGTATTTTAAAAGGATCAAACCTTCACCTTATGGGAAAAAACTCAATTATTCAAACCAGACCACTATTGTGACAGAAACAAGATATAAATCTAAAAGAATATATTCCCTACACAACTAGCTTACCTTCTTCAAAGAATTGTTAGTATAAAGAACAAGGAATTATAATCAAAGTGGGTCAAACGAATAATCTAAAAAAAATCCTACGATATCACAAAACTGCACAAAAGAAGAAACCCAATAGGGTGGCAAAGGGAAAGAAAGAACAAGTTTTGAAATTGAGAGAAAAAAATTTATACCCGTAAGAAGATCTTGGTAGACAAGCATGGTTAGAGTTGTTGATTGTCTCTGATTCTAAGAAATAGGAAACAGAGCAGAAAAAAAATTGAAGGTTCAGGAAAACAAGCAGAGGCGGTGAGGTTTTATAGAATAATTGGTGAGAGGTTGCTGATATTTCTTTTAGATTACAGAAAATAGTTCCTGATTTTTCTCATGAACAGATCCTTATATTATTATCCCATGATACTACTGAATTTTCTTTTCCTACTTCTCATTGTTCGATGATGAACACGCTTGATTTTAAAAATTAACAAAATATTATAATATATTTGGAACTCTTTGACAAAATATTGAAATTAGAATTTTAAGGTAAGATTATTCCTTATTGGTTTTTAGTACATACTATTAATCCTTATTTTAATCTAATGAATATCTTTTTCATGTGATAATCAATGTTTTGTTGAAGTTCGGTATGTAAATTAGGAAACAATATTTGATGTTTTTAACCGCTTGTGTATATAATGGGAAAGATTGTGATGAAATTTAGATATTAAGATTGCAAAAAGAAACAAGCATTTAGAATTTTGAGTATTGAAATAAATAAAAAATGCATGGAAATTTTTATGGTTTTAGTTTTATTTTTCTGTAGCCTGAATATTTGATTTCATTTAATTCCTGATTTATATATATATATATATATATATATATATATATATATATATATATATATTAAAAGAAAATCTTATATAGTTTCTGCATTTTGCTGTTTATTACTTATTAACTAATTTAATCTTTAACTCTCTTCCTCTATGTAAAAATAATGTTTTTCATTGTTTTCCCGCTTCCTTCCTTATCTCTATTATCTAATATATTTAATCTCTCTGTTTAAACTAATTTGACAATTTCATCTTTAATTCATAGAAATTTTTTATGAATATTTTAGAAAAAAAATATCTTTTATCTCTTTCAACTTCAATGCTGATTCAAATTATTTTAACTTGTTTTTTAATCTTTTAATCCAGTTTAGTTTTAATATTTTGATAATTTAAGCTTTTGACTATAATGATGATATAGATTGATACATTTGAAAATTGTTACCTAGCTTTCATTTGTTATTCAATTTTTCATATTGGTGGTTATTATATTTAGATGAAAAATATATTTTCAAAACTTATCGTTTAATATATGTATATATCTAAAACGTTGCATTAACTGAATTATTTAAATGCATGTTTTTAAAGTTTAAAAATATACGATTGATTTGATTAATTTTGTCTGCCAGTTCGGATTTTATGAAATTTCATATACAAAATCAAAATATGATTATATGTGTATTTATATATAAATTAAAGAATATGTAATAATGAATATAATAAAAGATACGTGAATAAAGTTTTATGTATATGTATATGTGTTGTGTGGTATATAGCTGAGTCCAACAAATTAATATTTTTATTTTATAATGTGTGTGAGAGGAAATATCCAAGAGATATATTTTTCTCTATTTTGCAGGACATGATGTGCAATACTTATTTATTGTGCTCCACTTATTTGTCTAACAGGTTGGGCTACTTTTTTCAGGTAAGTCATTCAATGCAAGCAATAAAATTTAATTTTTGTGATTTGTAATCAAATTCGTTATACAAGAAGTATATCGAATACGATAACAGATAACAAACAAAATATTGATTAGTAACTTTTAAAAAATGGTACAAAAAGTAATATGCAGTTTCCTAATCATTTGTTCACTATTCCTCACTTATGTTGTATATATGATTTGACATTTTTTTAAAGTCAGCTGTCTAGTGCAAGCAATAAGAGTTAATTTTTGTGATTTATAATCAAATTTATGGTACATAAGAAATTCATCTCATTGGATAACAAACAAAAGATATGTTAGTAAGTTTAAAAAGATTGTACAAAAAGTAATATGCAGTTCCCCACTCATTTGTTCAATGTTCTCCACTTATGTTGTAGATATGATTTGACCTATTTTTTTCTTCAAGCCAACCACCTAGTGCAAGCATAAGAGTTTATTTTTGTGACTTGTAATCAAATTTGTTGTACATAAGAAATACATCTCATTGGATAACAAACAAAAGATTGTTAAGTAAGTTTTAAGAAATGGTACAAAAACTAATATGCAATTCTCGACTCATTTGTTCATTGTTCCCAACTTAGGTTGCAGATATGATTTGACCTATTTTTTTTCAAGCCAGCCACCTAGTGCAACAAATAGGGGTTGATTTGTGTAACTTATAACCAAATTCATAGTACATAAGAATTATATCCCATTGGATGACAATAAAAATTGATTAGTAAATTTTAAAAAATTGTATGTGAAGTATTATACGCAGCTCCCCACCACTTATTTACTTTTACTTTTTGTGCCCCACATATTGACCTTTTTGGTTTAGCCTATTTTTTTTAAAGTCAGTAATTCAATGCAAGCAATCAAGCTTGATTTTTGTGACTTGTAATCAAATTCTTTGTACATAAGAAGTACATATCTTTGGATGATAAAAAAATATTGATGAGTAAGTTTAAAAAAATTGTACAAAAAATAATATGCAATTCCCAACTTATTTGATCAATATTCTCCACTTAAGTTGTAGATATGATTTGACCTATTTTTTTCTTCAAGCTAGCTAGCTAGTGCAAGCAATAAGGGTTGATTTTTGTGACTTGTAATCAAATTTGTGGTACATAAGAAGTACATCCCATTGGATAAAAAATAAAATATTGATGAGTAAATTTAAAAAAATTAAAAAAAAAATGTTGTTTTCGACTCATTTGTTCATTGTTCCCCACTTAGATTCCAAATATGATTGGACCTATTTTTTTTTTTTCAAGTCAGCTACCTAGTAAAAGTTATAAGGATTTATTTATGTAACTTATAATCAAATTTGGGGTATATAAGAAGTACATCCAATTGGATGAAAAAAAACTTTTTTTAGTAAATTTAAAAAATTGTACGAAAAGTAATACGTAGCTTCTCACTTATTTGTTCATCGTGTCCCACTTATTTTCCTATCTGATTTGACCTTTTTTTTTTCAAGTCAGTCATTCAATGCAAGCAATAACAGTTGATTTTTGTGACTTGTAATCAAATTCCTGGTACACAAGAAGTACATCACTTTGGATGATAAAAAAAATATTGATTAGTAAATTTAAAATAATTGTAGAAAAGGTAATATGCAGTTCCATACTAATTTGTTCAATATTCTCCACTTATGTTGCAGATATGATTTGGCCTATTTTTTTCTTCAAGCCAACCACCTAGTCAAAGCAATAAGGGATGATTTTTGTGATTTGTAATCAAATTCTTGGTATCCCATTGGATAACAAACAAAATATTTATTAGTAAGTTTAAAAAAATTGTACAAAAATTGATTTGCAATTCCCCCACCCGTTTGTTCATTGTTCCCCACTTATGTTGCATATATGATTTGGCCTTTTTTTTTAAGCCAGCGACCTAGTGCAAGCAATAAGAATTGATTTGTGTAACTTATAATCAAATTCAAGGTACATAAGAACTACATCCCATTGAATGACAAAAAAAATTGATTAGTAAATTTTGAAAAATTGTACAAGAAGTAATACGGATGTCCCTACTTATTTACTTATTGTGCCCCACATATTAACTTTTCTAGTTTGACCTATTTTTTGTACAATTTAGTCATTCAATGTAAGCGATAAGAGTTGATTTTTGTAACTTGTTATCGAAATTCGTGGTACATAATAAGATAATAAGTACATCCAATTGGATAACAAACAAAAAGTTTATTAGTAAGTTTAAATTTTTTTTTTTACAAAAAGTAATATGCAATTCCCTAATTATTTGGTCTATTATTTTCTTCAAGCTAGCCACCTAGTGCAATATATAAGAGTTGATTTTTGTTTGGTCTATTATTTTCGTCAAGCTAGCCACCTAGTACAATATATAAGAATTGATTTTGTCGTTTGTAATCAAATTTATTGGAGACAAAAAATCAGTAGTTGGGTAAGGGTTATCCTGCTTTTTTCCATGCTTTTTAAAAAAAAATGTCAATTAGTTCTACTTGATACAAGAGAAAAATGATGTTAGTTGTTAATTTATTATAAATAAAGTCAAAATCAATTGCATTACATATATTGTTATCCTTTTTAGGGGAATAATTAAAGTCATTTTTATGGACATTATTTGGTAGACATATATTTATTGGATATTATTTGGTGGATATATTTATGAACATTATTATATGAACATGTTAATATCTCCTAATTTATAATAAAATAAATAATCATAGTGATAATATCCATTAATCTCAATATCCTCAAGTTAGAGCATCAAACTCCCCCAATGTCTAATTTACTTAGTAAAGACTCAAATTGTGTTTTTTTTTTTGGTTCAAGGTCCATGTAAGATTGGTTGTGAGTTCAACATTAATAAGAATATATGAGAGACAAATGATGTAAGTTGTTACCTCATTACTAACCAAATCACAATGAGCTTCGCTATGTTTTAATATCTTTTTTATGGACATAATTATGATTATATTTATTGACATTATTTGATGGATATATTTATGGACATTATTTGATGGATATATTTAAGACATTATTTAATGGACATACTTATGGAAAATTTTATTTAGGAAATGAATTTTAATTGTATTAATTTTAAATTTGGTGGAAGATGGTTGTGTGATTGACAACATACATAACATTGTATTATTTTAATTACATTCACTCTTAGTTAAGTTTAGGTTTAGTTTAAGTTGAATTCATTCATTCAAGAAGATGATGAGGTGGTGCAATAGAAAATTTAAAAAAACGACGATTTTACGATCATACTGATCCTACTATGTAACACGATTATGCGTAAAATCTAACTCGTAAATGTTATGTAAAATCATAAATCTCAATTTTAACTACCTTGCTTATCATTTCATAAACTAACCATATGCAATGTTTAAACTATTTTGTGGGAGGGTTTTGAAAGAACTCCATATTATTGTCATGTTAAAAAGACATGAACTCATATTGTACCTTTTCCTTTACTTGTGTGATTCATAATTAGTGCAAGTATCTATTAAGCAATTATGTGTTAATTAAATGGCACAATATACACTCCTCCTCTTCCCCGACATAACTTCCTATTTTTTAAGATAAAGTTATTATTATGTTACCAGGTTTTTGTGTAAATCATCTTGATACAACTTACAATATTCACTCAAATGCTAACTTTTATAGTTTGTTGATTCATGTTACTTAAGCTTTTGTCAAGTTAAGAATAAAAAGTTATAATGCATTTCATACAAAATGAAGGTAAACTTCCAAATATGAAAGCTTTAATGTAACATTTAAGATATATAATATCGTCTTCCCATTCACTTTCATCATTTTAACATAGTAATAAAGATGAAGATAACTATTTTTATACAATTGTGTTGAAGCTTAATTAGGGAGTTACTATTTTTATATGTGAACCTTTTGGTGAGTAGGATATGTTTGTTTTAAAGTGAGTGTTCACCAAATCTGACATTGTGTGAAGGTGAGAAAAGTAGAAAATTATTATACCGAGAAAAAAAAAAACACTTTTGTATATATCATTTTTTTTATCAATGAAATTTGGTCTCGACGACATCAAATTTTTGAAAATATTGTAAGTTTTTGTAATATTTTAATTAGATTAAATTTAACGTACATCATCTTATCAATTTTAATATTTATAATGTATTATTAATTTTGGAGTTAGTCTCATTTTGGTTTAGATCTTCTAACATAAAATTCATAACAATTCTATCGGATTTAAGAAGTTGGTTAATCCTTTTTGTAAGTAATTTATAACTTTATTTTATTTTTATAATATTCTTAAGATGGTTTCATTCGTTTTTGTGTTAGTCAAATAACAACAATTAAAAAGGCATAATTGACGCCTTTAAATACATATAACAAGATTTAAACTAAGATTATGTTTACTTTTCTTTTCCTTTTCTCATAAATAGATAAATTCATTTATTGCATAATTCATGCATTCAATGTGAAGCTAATCAGAAAGCGGCGAGGCGAACGACAAACAGAAGATTCAGTGTGTGCGCATCACAGTTAAACATGAGGACAAGAATGGCGCTTCAGTTTCAACTGTACAATTTCCAACGCGAAAGAATGTCAGGTGAAGCTATACCTGTAGACAGAGCCACCTATGGCTTCAAATTGGACCGTTGCCACGTCAACAAACAACTACGTCTTCGACTGCCGTTGAAAGCTTCAGCTGCTCAATTCCAGGTATATTTTAAAAATACGTGTAAGATCTCCGATTTCATCTAAATCTTATAGTAACTTATAAATAAACTCTGTTCATAAATGCAGGAACAAATTCATACAATTGCCAAAGATGAAATGCTTGCAAATTATGTACCAGTATACGTGATGCTCCCAGTAAGACAGTTATATTTGTTTCTGCATACCTGCGCCACTTAGAAAAATGTTGTGTTCCATTTTAAAAATGTATGGTTGTTGGTTTCAGTTAGGAGTTGTTACAAATGAAAATGTGATAGAAGACAGAGCGGGACTGGAGAAACAACTGAGGAAGCTACACGCAGCAGGTGTTGATGGGGTTATGGTTGATGTGTGGTGGGGTATAGTAGAATCCAAGGGGCCTGGCCAATATGATTGGTCCGCTTACAAGACCTTGTTTCAATTGGTTCAAAAGTGCGAATTGAAGCTACAAGTTATAATGTCGTTTCACCAATGTGGAGGGAATGTGGGAGATTCGGTTTTCATCTCTCTACCTAAATGGGTCCTTGAAGTTGGAGAAGCAAACCCTGATATCTTTTACACCAACTGCAAAGGTATCAGGAATAAGGAATGTTTATCCCTCGGGGTGGACAACCAACCTGTGTTTCATGGACGAAGTCCGATTCAGGTCAAAGAAAGCCAAAAGGAATTGTGGATTTTTTTGGTTTCCAATTCATAATATGAATTGATTGTTTGTTTCACATTTTCATACAGGTGTATGGAGACTACATGAGGAGTTTCAGAGATAATATGAAAGAGTTTCTTAAATCTCAGCTCATGGTAGACATTGAAGTAGGACTTGGCCCTGCAGGAGAACTCAGATATCCCTCTTACACACAAATTCTGGGGTGGGTATTTCCTGGTATTGGAGAATTTCAGGTGAGTTTGGAGTTTTCTGATGAAGCTGTTTGTGTGTACTTCTAAAATTCATTAGGTACATCAGTAATAACAAGTCATCCTGTTTAAACTTATTTGAATAAAATCTTGCAGTGCTATGACAAATATCTTAAAGCTGATTTCAAAAAGGCTGCAACAGAGGTAGGCCATCCTGAGTGGGAGCTGCCAGATAATGCTGGAGAATCGAACGATATACCGGAATCTACAGAATTTTTCAAATCAAGTGGAACTTATCAAACCGAGAAAGGCATTTTTTTTCTGACATGGTATTCCAACAAGTTGTTAACCCATGGTGATGATATATTGGATGAAGCCAACAAAGTATTCCTTGGTTACAAAGTGAAATTAGCAGCAAAAGTGAGTTCTTTGGATGAATATAGTAAATGAGCATGTTTGTTTTTGGCATGAATTACCTGACATTTTCATATGAAACAGGTTGCCGGAATCCATTGGTGGTATAAGACAGAAAGCCATGCTGCAGAGCTTACCGCAGGATATTACAACTTAAATCATAGGGATGGATACAGACCCATAGCAAGGATGCTTTCCCGACACAATGCTATTTTAAATTTTACATGTCTTGAGATGAAAAATGATGAGCAACCAGGTAAAGCAAACAGTGGAGCCGAGGAACTAGTGAAGCAGGTAAATTTACTTCAACTGCAATCCCAATCTTAAATGCTAGCTAAAGATTACTGCATCACACGCATTTCCTTGATGAACATTCCCCTTTCATTCTCATCTTTCGCGATAATCGATCCAAGCTTCTTGAAACTTCATATTCAGCTTTAAAAGAAACTGCAAAATTTTCATCTTTACTCCAACTCTTGTTTACACCAATAGCCTCAGCCAGAAACTGAGCCTAGCATTGCAGGCCAACTAAAATAATTCCTTATACATTTCTTTTCCCAAGTTATTGATATATATTGAGTAAATATTGGTGGCTATATTCAATATCGACATACAGGTTCTTAGTGGCGGCTGGGCGGAGAACATTGAAGTTGGAGGGGAAAATGCACTTGCAAGATATGACCGTAAAGCTTACGAACAGATCCTTTCAAATGCTAGACCAAACGGTATTGCCAAATTTGGCTATCCCACACTAATAATGTATGGCGTGACATACCTCCGTTTATCAGACATGTTAATGATGCAGAGAAACTTTGACACATTCAAAGCCTTCGTGAAAAACATGCATGCAAATATGGTAAGGAGCACCGTTCCATTCAATGAATGATTACAGTACTTCGTCATTTGAATTTGAAATATATAATCAAAAGACTATCTTATTGTAAAAAATTTACAGGATTACTGTCCGGACCCGGAGAGGTACTATCATTCCACAGAACCTATGGAGCGATCAGAAGCAAGGATTCCATTAGAGCTTCTTTTGGAAGCAACCAAACCATTAGGGCATTTTCCATGGTTAGATGAGACGGATGTAACCCGGAGTGTGCTTACTGTTTTTCTTCATTACATACTTGCTACTGTTTTACGCATACTCAGAATAAAAGTAAACTAGTGAAGGAATGTAAATGAACGATGGAATTGAGGAATAACAGCAAAAAAATGGAAAGGATGAGAGAAGAAGCAAGATATGAAAAATTTTCTTTGGAAACACTGGCCTTGTGTAAAACAATACTTACACTTGTGAAAATGTAGTTGATGTTTAATAATGTCCTCATTGTAACACGCGCATGGTGTTGTTTGTCCTGTCTGATGGAGGCTTTTGCTAATCTCCGAACAAATATATTTTTTCTAACACAAATGTATTTGACTATTAAATTTTTATAATTTTCTTTTATAATTTTAGTTGTCATTTTTTAAATGATATTTTATTTTTTTACTTTTTTACTTTTAATATTTCAAAATCATTTAGAAGATGACACATCATGTTATAAGTAAAAATAATTAAAATTTAGTAGTCAAAAAATCATTTTTCTTTTTTTCTATCTGCATCTTCAGGTTAGTATGTAACTTTTTTTTTTTCAAAATACCTTAAAATAAACACACAAATGACTTCAAAATATTATAAGATAAGAAATCAGTATTTATTATATTTTTTTTTTAAACTAA
>Ga0214545_1005583_pt1 | contig 22585 bp, 11 predicted proteins | sample CNSS4metaG_FD_160064 | JGI IMG/M metagenome (GOLD analysis project Ga0214545, IMG submission 160064) | Root nodule microbial communities from cowpea collected in UCLA plant growth center, Los Angeles, California, USA - CNSS4 | ecosystem: Host-associated > Plants > Roots > Nodule | place: USA...
GTGGAAGAGAGAGGAAAGCAAAAAGCATAAAGCAAAAGCAAAAGTAGACATGTACCTTGTCTCCTTTTACCTTTGTGGTTTATGCCTTAGAAGGTCACTTGGTCTCCTTCCTCTTTTGGCCTATAATCCTCATGGGAATGCCTCCACCAATCATCTCCCTTCACTTGGCCAAGACTCACTCTCACATTAGGTTTAGGGTTTGCTAGTTAATCCTTTTTCATGTTTTTGTATTTGCTAAAGGACCCCTATGAACTCCTATTTAAAGGGTGCTCCTTGTGTTGTAAAAAGGTTGATCATTTTGTTTCTAAACTATTGTGTTTCAACCATTAAATTTTCGTGAGCTCTCCTTCCTAAAAGTGAACTCACATTTGCCTTATCTTGCTTGCAAGTGGCGGCACCATCACTCATCTCTAGGGCTTGGTTGTCTTAGATCACCCCCTATGAGTGGCGTGCTTCTTCCATGCTTCATCTTCTATGCTTTCCATTTTTAATGTTTCTTCTTTCGTTTTTGTTCTTTAAGTGTTGTTAATGCCGTGTGAGTTTAAGCTTGAATCCAACTCTTTTCTTCCTTTCATGAGCTTGAGAAATGAACCTTCACATCTAGATAGCTTGCTATCTTAATGTCCAGTGGGAATTTTCAAAAAGCTTTCTTAAACAACTTCACCATATTCATAACTCTAAAAGAAAACAAGATAATCCTTCAGCAAGATCTATTAGTATTGATCTGCTCTTGATATCTTACCCAAAGCATTGACCACTAAAGGAAGAACATTTCCCAAATCATTTTAAATTTTTTACTGTAAGTTTTTATTGGCTTATCATATTTAATGATTCATGGTAAATTGGTACATCTTAGGAATAATGGAAAAAAGTTGGAGTGAACATAACTTGTGAGTACTAAATACCTTAGCAACCTTAATACAACTTAATAAAAAGCATCTCAACCTTTTCATTTCTTGATAAACATTTTAGATGTTGTCTTACTCTACAATTTAATCATTTAGTTTTCAATTAGAGTACAATGAACAACCCATTTCCCCATTGCGTTGAATTCACTTTAAGGCATGCATTGTTGTATAGAATAACAGTTTCCTTAGTTCATCGTCTTATGTTTGTTGTTATAAAACTTAAAAACCTATAATTGCAAGTCATAGGAACCTCCAAAAACCAGTCAACAACCTTTACAACTATTTTAACTACATTAACTAATATGGCCTATAACACCTAGGTAGCAAGTATCCAGGTCACCTTGTGCATACTTGGATTGTGTATCATATAGCTTTAATGTTTTAAAAACTCTTATCTTTTTCAACCTCTTTTCTTAAAGAGGCTTTAAGATGTTCGTCAACTCACCTAATTAATTAGGTCAAGCATTATCTTCTCACAAAGATATTTCTCCACCTCATATGCACATTAATAATGGGTCAACTCACAATGTCATAACTCACTAATGTCTCATATTTGATAATTGTTTTATGTTGCACTTATGTCGTTTAAGTTAAATTACCGTCTTCCGAGGTCATTAAAGTTCACCTATACAAATAAGGATTCAGACTAAATTAATGGATTTGGACAGATCATGGTAAAGATATGTCCTCTGTTGATTTTACTGAACATCAAAATTGCAAGAGATGTATATGCAATAGATAGTGAGTAATGCTCTTATCTAACATGCTTCATTCAAACAACTAGATTATATTCATTTAGAAGAGTCTCCAATGAATCCACTCAGAGGTTTTACAATTTATGAAAAGACAATTTATTAAAAGAGACAAATGATCTTGTATTACAAAGGGCAACAAAGTCAAAACGGTCAATACGCATTAGACTTTTGACTTGCAAATTGAATTGGAACGTTCCCAACCAATGCTTGGACTTAATTTAACAAATATTTTTCGATCCTACACCACCAAATACTTTGCCAAACAATTATTATGAAGTTAAGAGATTAGTTTCAAAGTTACGATTGAAGGCTATGAAGATTGATTGTGTTTTGAATAATTTTATGCGCTTTTTTGTAGTAATGATGGCAAAAATGGTGCATCCTACTTCATTGTAAATTTTGTGGATAGCCTTGGTGTCACATCACATGTTTGGAGAAAAGTTGAATATTTTCCAAAACTAATTGAAAGTGTGTAACAAGGATAAATGGATTTTGGGAAGTGGCATAATTAGATTAAAAGAAGCATCTTTTGCTATCTTCCATACTGGAAAAATAACTTGTTAAGACATAATGTTGTTGTCATGCGTATAGAAAAAAAAAATTCTTTGACAACATCTTCAACACAATGATGAATGTTAGTGACAAGACAAAACAATAATGGCAAGGCAAGAAGAGATTTAACTTTATATTATGGATGAAGAGACTTGGAGTTGAAGCCATAAACTTTCAGGAAGTTGTTGAAGCCAAAAGCAAATTACACCTTAACAAAATATGTTACTAAAATAGTTTGTCGTTGGAACAAGGAACTTAGAATGTTAGATGGTTATTCTTCAAACTTGGCAAGAAGTGCTAGTATTGAAAAGGGTAGTATTCACGGTGTGAAAAGTCATGATTTTCATGTATTCATTGAGATATTACTACTTGTTGTATTCATCTCATTACCAATACATGTGTTAAATCTTCTAATTGAAATTAGTCACTTCAAAGACTTGTGCTCAACAACTCTCACGGAAGATTCACTAAGAAGGTTTGAGGAAAATATTTTATTTATTCAAATTGGAAAGAATATTCCCTTTTGGATTCTTTTATTTAATGGAGTGTTTCCCTATTCATCTTCCATATGAAGCATAACTTAATGGATTAATGCAATATAGGTGAATGTATCTATTTGAAAGGTGATAACCAATGATTACTATATTTTTTAAATTTGGCTTTTATTCTCGTGTTGATGGAATTAAAACGTTCTGTAAAAAACAAAGCGAAAGTAGAAGGATCAATTTGGGTAGCTTACTTGGTCGTAGGACCACATACTTTTGTTCTCACTATTTCAAAAACTACATGTTGTTGCCTAACAACTATAAGAATGAAACACATTGACAAAGTGAAACATGTGACTCAACATTATTAGTGTTTCAACAAGTTGGTCGTCACGTAGGCAAGGAGGTGACTCACTAGTTAACTGATGATGAATTCAACTCTGCTCATGTGCATTGTTAATTGCACTGAAGTTAAATACCTTTAGTATGTTGTAATCCCATTATCTACAACCTAATCTATAAATTTGATATAAGCTTCTATTCACCCTATTGTCTCATATTTAACAACTCATTCTTTATGGCTGAGAAAATACCTCAAGCAACCGCTTATACTCAAATACACTCAGAGTTTCCTCATTGGTCCAAATATCAAGTATGTATGGTCCCATTAATTAAACAAATTGATGTTATCAAAGTTGATGTAACTCTTCATTGTGACATATTTGTAGATTTATAAAGAGCCATTAATTCTCGAAAATCAAGACCTAAGGGATTTGACAAATTGGCCCATGAGATGCGTCAAAGAATGACACACGTACTTTGTCAATGGGTACAAGTTCCACACTAATGCATGGTCCAAATGATAGGAGACAATTAATTGTGGTGTGTACGTCAAAGGCTTTACAAAGGGTGGTTATAATGATGTTTAAGGGATAATTTATAAAATATATGAGCTAGAGTACAACACTTGTACTTCTCCAAAGAGAGTTGTTTATTATTATGAATGGTATGATCCTTCTAGAAGAAGTACAAGAGTGAATCCCAGGTATAATATTGTTGAACTTGAAATGAGTTTAAGATACCAACCATTTGATATATTCATTCTGGCAAATAATATAAGACAAGTTTATTATGTCTCATATCCAACATTCACATTGGCAAATGTGCTTGGTGTATGTAATACAAACCAAACCTAGGGGTTGCATTGAGTCAAATGAGGTGAAAGGAGATATCCCCTACCAAGTTGATCAAATGTCACCTCCGTGAAATAATTAAAATTGAAGGTGTATTTGGATTGCATGACTTTGATAGTAATCCTGAAGAATTGGAAGGAGAAGAAGAACAACAACAAGAACAAGAAAAAGAAGAAAAATAAGATCATGAATATAGAGAAAACGATGATGATGATGATGATGACAAAGATGAGTATGACGATGATGACAATAATTAAAAACGAGTATGCTTTATGCCTTTTTCTTTATGCTTTATGCTTTTGCTTTACTCTCTCTTCCACATCATTTATGCTTCCCAATTACCATGCACCACCTAGCATTGCTTTCTTACTCCTAATTAACCTACAAAGCAAATAAACATAAATTAGCATGTTGGCTTAAGTCAAGTCAACTCTAGTCAACAAGTTAAACTTAGTCAAAGGTCAACAAGTTTGATTTAACTAAGTCAACTTAGGGAATAAAAAATAACAAACACAAATGAAAGGGATGAAGGATTAATGAACTTTCTTTCTAAACATGCTTAGTCTTCTTAAACATGTGCCTCCATCCTTGGTTGGTGTCAATCGTTCATCACTTGCAGAATTACTAACCGTAGTAATAGTTGCACTACAACTTTTTGAAAGAGATGAGAATAAAATTAATTCTTTCACCTCATCATCAAATGTTATCTACACTGATGTCAACTGCACAATAATTGTATTAAATTTAGTAATATGATTAGTAACGGAGTTACCTTTACCCACTTTTAGGTTGAGTAGCCTAAGAATCAAATACACTTTATTGCTTCAGATGGCTTCTCATACATATTTGATAACACCTGCATCAAATCTACGGTTGTTTTCTCGTTCATGATGTTAACGCAACATTCTTGGCTAGTGTTAGTCAGATCACACCAAGTGTTATTGCCAATCTAACAACTCCTATTCTGACTGCTCCATGTCGGTTGGCTTCATCCCTGTTAAGGGTAGATACAACTTCTTCTAATACAGGTAGTCCTTTATCTATATCTTCCAGAACCCGAAGCCACTGCCATAAAACTTCTCAATCCCCACCTTTCCTTCTTCCAATGCCATTGCTCCCGCTGCTTTTGAAGAAAGCTCCTGCTGCCTTTGACGAAAATCTTTTCTTATGTGGAAGATAAGATAATGTTGTAACCACAGAGCATACTAAGAAAAAATGTTTCTGATACCAATTGTTAGGAACAAGGAAATAAAGGAAAAAATAAAAGAGAGAAAAATAATTGACAAAAAGAATTTATTGTGGTTCAGCGTATAATGTGTATGCCTACATCCACAACTACACTTGGAAGTATTTTTATTTTGGTGTGTATCAAATTTTACAAAGTGTCTCATATATAGCAAAATAGAGAACCACATCTCATAATCCTAAGCGATGTGGGACTAAATCAAGCACCATAATACTAACAAATGACTTAGTTTTGTGTTACAATTAAGCTAAGAAAACTAGGTGCAAATATACTACGAAGAGAAAAAATTTGTCTCTGAAAACTACGTATACACATTAATTTGGTACTTCCGTTTAAGCTTGGCTCTTTAATAAGCTTGTGAAGGACAAAAGTTGTAATATCACATTATTATTATTAAAAATAATTCTTCTTCTTATTATTATTACCATTTTCTCTTTATGCCCCTTAGATCATGAATAAGTGTATACAAGATTATTCATCTAAAATGTTCATTTTCATTTATAGAATAAGTAGAAATGGAACTTTACTACAAATCTAGAATCCTACCTAGTTTTTGTTTAGTTTAAAATTTAAGTAACCGTATTTAAACTTGAACATTGAATAGGTGCAGGGGATTGAAATCCAGTGACTTAGTAATATAATAATTGATCATTACAGTTAAATATATCTGATAAGAAGAAATAAACTAGGATAAGGAAAGTTAGTTGGAGTTGTGTGATTAAATTGAGGTTTTCAGTAAAAGTTCCCTGCTTTCTAGTACTTGAAGCGTTGCATTTTGATTAGATTCTTCATCAATATCTACGTTCTTATATCTTTCTAATACGAAGTCAGGAATCGAGGAAGTTCAAGTTATGTCTCAATTTCTTTGCAAATTTAGCTAGAGAAAAAATCAGTAACATAACAACTTTAATAGTGATTTTCTCTTTCCCGGAGTGCAATTGAGATGCTAGAAGCAGAAATTAGAGAATCTGCTTGCAATTTGAACACTTCAATGGAAGAGATATCATTCTCCAAACAAAATCTTCCCATAGCTCTTGATTTTATTAAAAAAACATGAATTTGATATTGTAAAAGTTCAATAATTCGTTTCTCATTTGATTCAGTTAAAATCGTAATTTACTCAAGACACTATAGAGTATGATTCATTTAAAATTCTAGTCTATCTCAATATATACTATGATTTTAACTGAATCATAGCCTATTCTTTGTCATTAATTTAAAAAATTCCACTATTTTAGTATAGACTATTTTTTTTTTGAATAATGGTAATCCATTTGCATAATAATTTCACATATTTGTACTAATATTTTCAGAAATAATATAACTTTGTCAAATAATTAAAGAAAATTTATTGTCAACCATTTCTGTAAAAGAATCCAGAACATAGTGATAAGTCCATTCTAGTCACATCGGTGATTAAGAAATGTATCTTGATATGAGCTACTATAACAAATATAAGGATTTCTTATTTATTTTTATTTAGTGTTAATGAATTTATACAATACTCAAATTAACCTCGGAAATAGTGTTTAATATAATGGATTAAATATGTTTTTGATATCTTAATTTTCAGTGAAAATTGAAATTAGTTCCTCTGAAACTTTGGTCGAATTTAGTCCAATTTAGTCCCTTAATTTTAGAAATGAGGATTTAATCATTTCAACTAAATTTTATTAAGTTTATTTGACATTTTAAACATTTTTGCACCATTTACATTAATTATTAACATGATAGCGTTTGAGTTATTTACATTGTTTTTGACATATTTTCGCTTCAATGCAAGTTGAGAAACACATTTAAAATGTCAAATAAAGTTAATAAAATTTGGTTAAAAAAATTAAATTCATACATCTCTAAAACTGAAAAATTAAACTAGGCCGAAGTGTTATTAAAGAGAAACTAATTCTAAATTTCACTAAAAATTAAATTAAAAGGAAAAAAAAAACATATTTACCTCTTATTTAAAATATTATATATGTCGACAATGAAAATTTGTAGTTAGATTGATGGAAACTAAAATTACACAAGACTTTTGAATCAATTACTTTGCTTGGGGAGGGAAAAGTGGTAAAAATTGAGGACATAGTTAAAGGCTGACACATAGACTAATCGTATTCAGAGTAAAATAAAGTTGCTAAGAATGCATATCCACTTGCTGCTTCTGCTGATTCTAATAATTCAAAGTCTAAACCTGAAGGAGATTGCACGCATGTTGATAAACTACCTGATGAGGACCATTCTGTTCCACAAGATTATAAGCATTTAGGTAATAAATTAAGCTTGTTGCCTGAGTTAATTGCTTCTGTGAAAAAGGCTGTCATAGAAGTTGTTGAAGAGGTGAAAGTTGCAGCTAAGGATGACCCAGCCAATTCTCATAATCAAAATTTAGATGCCAAGGAAAAAAAATTAAATGAAGTACAGTCAGCAGTAACGATGGAGTGATTTTAATTTCTTCTTTCAAAAATTTAAAGTAAATTTTCTTTCTTTTATTTAGGTTTGGTTGTGTTGCTTCATTTTATGAAGTGTATTTTAGTTGTCTTGTAGAATGCTCATTGACGATTTAGAATTGAACTCTAAAACTGACCATGTAGATACTTTGTTGTGACCTTTATTTTTTTAGATGGTCGAAAATAAATAAACTAATTTATTTTGTTTATGTATTTATAAATTTATATATATATATATATATATATATATATATATATATATATATTTTTTTTTTTTTATTTATTTTTTTTATAAAAAAATATATATATATATTATTTTTATAAAATTTTATATATAGATTTTTTGTTGTGTTTTTTTTTTTTATATATTATAAAAAAAATAAAAAATTTTTTTTTTTTTATATATATATATATATATATATATATATATATATATATATATATATATATATATAATATTTTTTTTATATTTAAGTTACTTACAAAAAATTTTATAAGTAAATTATTTTCAAAAAATTTTATAGGTATTTTTTGTAGGTAAGTTACCTACAAAATCTTTCGTAGGTAATTCAATTATTTTTTTCACAAGTTATTTTCATAAATAATTTTTGACGCCACAATTTCATAGATAAAGTTCATAGGTAAGTTATCTACCAACACATATTTCGTAGATAAAGTTATTTTCCAGTGGTTTGCCTACGAAATTTTCTTTGTAGATAATTTGTAGATAACATTAAATTGTCTACGAAAAATTTACACATTACCTATGAATGATTGGCGTATATAATAATCATATTTCTTATAGTGATTTGTTCAAATGTGGTTGCACAACGATTTCATGGCAGTTTTTTAAACATATCATAACAACAACCTCATTAAATCATGCAAATTTTTAGCATTACATGAGATAAGTCATGAATGTTTTTTAATGAGGTCTATAATTTAACATGTGTGACAAACTTGTGGTCTATATTTAGAAAAAATGAAATCAACAACCATATATGTAGACAATAGTGAATTATTATTGAAAGTGTGATATACAGATCTAAAATATTCGTTCATGTGAAAATCTAACATATATTTACAAATTCTTTGCAAAAGAGAACTTTTGAGCAATTGGTTCACAAGATTGGACTTTGTCATCTTAATTAGGTGAGTTTACATGAAGAGAGGACATAGAATATATGATAAACAATATTGTATTGAAGAATAAAGGATGGGGTACTCATCTTCCTTTACTAGGTTTTGATCCTAAGATATTTTTCCTATTAAGGTTTTAACTAGGCATATTCTTTAATAACTAGTGCAGGAAAGACTTTTCGTTGCGGTTATTTCACTAGTGCAGTAAGGCCTTATGGCCTCGGTTATTTTTAATATTCTGCCCCGGTTCCAGAACCGAGGCATATTGGGGTGAGGCAAAAGGGGGTAACTTTTGGTCCCGGGTGGTAACCGAAGCAAAAATACCCTCTTTTCGGCTCCGGTTGTGGTCGAACCGAAGCCATATTCAATTAACTCCTGGAGCCTTTGAAGCTTTAGGTACCACTCTCTCTCACGCTATTCAACTTCTTCAATCTTGCGGCGTCAACTTCAAACTCACCTCCTGCAAAGGTTACTCCTTATTACTGCATTCTAATTTACTCTTAGCTTCCAAACCTTTCTATCTTATACAACATATCAAATTTTATTTTATTTTACTTTTTTCAAAATTTCAGCACCTTTCTCTTCGGCTCCGCCTCCGTCGTTGCTTCCGCCTCCAGGTAAGAATTCTCTCAATTTTCTTTTTCTCATTCATCACCATCATTTTTTTTCATTTATTCATCCATGATTTTGCAGCAACGGTGGGAGGTGATTTTCCATATACTCGGAACGTTGCAACCAATCCAGAAATAACATACATGCTTCCCCTTTCAAAACCCCATCAGAGTCCCCAAAATGCAGCGAGCAACAAATAGAATGAATAAAACACCAGAACAACATCAATGGAGTTGGGTTAGGATGAAACCAGTTTGTCGTAGCTCCAACTTGACTTACGAGAACGGAGAGGGAAACCTTCGTCGGAAATTGCAGCGGAAGACAAGGGTTCCGAAGTGGCAGAGTAGCGATAAGATGCGGGAGTTGAGCGAGAGCGGCAATCGCAGCGGACCACGGTGGGCTTAAAGACGCTCGAGGTGGAGGCTCGTCGACGCCAACAACTGTGGGATGCTAGAGATGGCAGCTTAGGGCTTAGGTGCTGAGTTATGCGCGAGAGAAAGAGACGGAGGAGCAAGCCGTTCAGAGGCGGCGCAACGGTCGTGATGGAGGAGGTTCCAGGGGGCTGAGGCAAGGCGGCTCCGATGAAAAACCCTAGCCGCTGGCACAGCCGCTGGATGAAGCTCGCCGGAGACTAGAAATTGGAGGGTTCGCGCAGAGGGAAGAGAGTTGTGGGAGACAATGAACAGTGAGAGCTTGCGAATTGGGAATTATAAGAGGCTTTATGGCCTCGGCTCAATTAATAACCGAGGCATAAAGCCCTTTATTGCCTCGTTCAATAAAAACCCGAGACCAATAATACTGACGCTGGTGGCATTTTTTAAATTAGGGTTACTAGGTTATCTTATAGGCTTCGGTTCTTTTGTAACCGAGGCCTAAAACCCCTTACTGCACCGGTTTTTAGTGGACCCGAGGCAATATAGTTGGACGAAATTGCAAAAATGCCACCGCCTCCTTATAGGCTTCGGTTCCTCTACAACCGAGGCCTATAGGGCGAAGTAAAATGTTAAATCTGCACTAGTGTTTTGGTCATTTAGCATCGATTTAAGACCTGAGGCATATGCAGCCGATGTAAAAAGGGTCATCTTTCTGCCTCGGTTCTCAACCGAGGCATATCCCATCATTACTGCCTCGGTTCTGATGGCAACCGAAGTGTAATATACGTTAAAAATTAAAAGAAATTGCAGAAATGATCTTTCTTTCATCTTCTCCGACCTTCCACTCCAGCCTTCCACACCATCTTCACCACACGAATCACGACGGAACAATGCTGACGGAGCAAATCAAGAAGTGCGACCACGGGCAGATCAAGAACGACACAATACCTTCGAACCACCATTAGCGTAGCTTCGTTCACGGTCATGCACTCACGAAACGAACCAGTGCTTCGCCAAAATCCCGTTGCAGCAAGACGGAATGAACCCATCAATCCAGAACGCGCCATGGATTTTTCCACGCAAACAAACCACTACGAACCTAGCCAACACACATCCACCACGCCAGAAAACTCAACGCTGCAACATTTGAACGAAGCAATGACGAACCTTAATCGCGAGATTCACTACATAGCAACGCCTCCATCAGATCTTCATAACCACCGCACCCAAAGTCACAAACACAACAACATCACGAACCCATTTAGAATGCAATGCTTTAGCCACTCCATTGCTACACTTCTCTGATGAAACTTACGCAGAGGATCGAAGAGGGAAATGTGAGGGTGAGGGTTTTTTCACACCAGAGGAAGGAGATGGACTCTTTCCGGTTTTGAAGATTTTTATCCCACCTTCTGCCTCGGTTCAATTGAAAATCGAGGCATATCACCATCTTCTACCTCGGGTCCTAACACCTGAAACCATTGAGTCTGAAAAAAAAAAGAAAAAAAAATTGCTGACACTTTACTGCCTCAGGTTAGTAACAACCGAGGCATAAACTGGCTTTACTGCCTCAGGTCAATAACAACCGAGGCATAAACTTGCTTTACTGCCTCGGGTCAATAACAACCGAGGCATAAAACATTGCATAAATTACAAAACTACCACCGCGTGTTTATATGCCTCGTTTTCGCTATAACCGAGGCATAAAGCTCGAGTTAAAAAGTCCAAAATGCACTAGTGAATCAATAGACTCCCAAGAAAAAGTGTTATGAATAAATGTATGTCCATTAATTTGCCGCATCTTCTCATATGATTGATTGATTTTCTATAATTACATGATTTGGTATTAGTCTCTTCTCCCTCCTTTTTAATTAGGTTTATTATTAACTTTATTTTATACCATGAGTAATATACAATATGGTTATCTTTAAAATGAGATAATATGAAAGTACGTATATTTAAAATGATATATAAGTTCTTAAATCTTTTAAAAAGTATAAATTGGTCCCTACAAATTTTCTATTTATAGAAATTTGGTCTTTAATTATTTTTTATTTTTTACAACTTGGTCTTTAAATATTTTTAATAACTATATTTTAGTCTTTCATCAAATTTGTAATAATTACAATTACGTCCCTAATAAAATAATTATGTTGATTTCTATAAACACTTTAATATTTCAGTAAAAAGTTATTCATTCAATTTATCGCTATTAAATTATCCTTATGTCTTATTTGATATTCAATATGAATTTAAACTAAAATTCTTACTAATTTTAGGTTTCATCGGTAATTTTGTTGCAAAATTCATTTTTAATAAGATTCATAGAATTATTTTTTAAAATTTGAAAAAATAAATGAGAATCAAAATAATTATCAATAATCTATAAAAATAAATGTTATAATGTATTAAAAATAGTTTCAAATAGTTTTTTTTTTCTATAAAATAAATGATTTTGAATTTAATAAAAGATTTAAAATAACAAAGTTGTCTATAGCAAATTTATGAATTCAAACTCAATCTTTGACTCAATTGAAAACGATACAAACAAGTGGGCTTCTCCTACATCCCCTTTCTCCTATACCCAAAACATTATTTAATTCTGAGTTTGCCCTGCACAATGAAATTAAAAAAGTAAATTTTCTCTCTCTTATTTAGTATAACAAGCCCACTATCAATTGCATGCACTCTCAATTTAACCTAGCTTTTGTGTGGCACCTTCCAGTCCCTTTTTCTCTCCACATCCATCATTTTCTCTTTTCTCTCCGGATCCCCATTACAGCCTCCAAATCTGCAGTCCACTCATAGTTATTTTGTGTTGCCATTTTGTCTTGTGGTCCACATCAGCGTGAAGCAAAGTTGGAGTAAAGTTAATTCTTCACCTTTATTCTTAGTTATTTATTTGTATTTTTTGTCTTTGTAATGTATGTTTAAATTTGTAAACCACACAATAAAACAAAACTTCGTAGTTACATTTTTTTTCCTATAAAATAACCATTACGAATGTTGACATCTGGTAGAGGGAATTGAATTGTGGATGTTAACATTTGTTTCACTTTTTTTGTGTGTTTTTATTATGTTAAGGATGTGGACGTGAAATTGCACCATTACGAATGTCGGTATTTTGTAGAAAAAATTAGGTTGCTAATGTCGACATCCATAGATCAATTATTTTTGGTTTTTAACCTTAAACGGATGTGGAAATCCGATATTGAGTTCAGAGTTGCAGATCCGGTAGAAGGAAATGAATTACAGAAGTCGAGATCCGTTTCACCATTTTTTTGGTTTTCAACGTGTTACGGATCTTGTTGTCAATTGGGAATATTACGAATGTCGACATCAGGTAGAGCAAATACACTCGTGGATGTCGACTTCCGTAGATCAATATTTTTTTGTTTTTAACGTATTACGGATTTGGAGATATGATGATATGATGCTCGAGATAAAAGGTTTTTCCATTTTCAGTGGCAATGACCATTCAAAATAAATTTGATTAGAATTCTGGAAATGTACTGAAAATCATGTTTAGCCATTCTTTCTTGTAACATTGTGGTTCTTTATTTGTTGGTGAGTCGATTAAACATAAAATGAAAGCTTCAAATTAATGGTACTATTTTTTTGACCCGTGCAATTCACGGGATTATTTTTATTATTGATTATAAATTCTAAATGTGTAACAAAAAGTTTAGATTAATATTTTATTATTGATTCACTAATTTTAAAAATTTAATGAAGTATAAATTAATATATAAAATGTTAAACTTAGATAATGATATTGTTGACATGATAATAATAACAAATTTCAGTCCAATAAAATGGTATATTCCTTCCAATCAAATATTTTGTTTGATCAATATATTATATTGTGAAGCACACATAATTTTTGTGTGCCATTGAAGCCATATTCATCAAGCATCAAAGAAAATATGTCATATAACCAAGTTCAATAAACATAAGTCATGAAATACACCATCTTGAACAACAACATTACAGAATTAGGCTTAATCTAATCACAACAATAACCATTAACAAACACTTCAATATTTGGTTCGATGAAATCATTGTCTGCTTGAAAGACAACAATATCACCTTCTTTTAACTCATTTTCAGAACAAAATACCCTCCAATCTTGACCTATCTTTGTTGAACTTCTATGTTTCTTCGATATTAGGATTTTGCAATTGACTATAGTTTTAGGCCCTATAAGAAATACATCTTGTACATTTTCCTCCCGAATGAAGTTGGCAAACTTTGATGCCAAGTCTTGCATGATTCAAAAGGTTATTGTTAGTGCATTAAGTATTTTCATTTAATTATATGTAAATTGATATTAAATTATACTTGAGAGGATAAAAAGAAATCAGAAGGAATATACCAAGTGACTTGTTTTGCTTTGATACTTTGTCAATTTGACTAAAAATATAGATCTTGTTTCTTGATGACTGATACAGCACAGAAATGTTGTCAAACTCCTTGGTGTACAACCACCTTTAAACACAATTAGGTGAAATAAATAATTTCTCAAATATTGAACTGGATGTGAGAGTCACTTTGTATGTCATACAAATCTCTCATTACTCCAACCTTCTATGATTTTTGGGTTATTTGAATCCATGTTATAGGTAATTGTCGTGCTCTTACCATTTACATCTAGCAAGTGCCACTATGGACCTAATTCGTGTGCATAACCAACAGCAAAGTGTCGATCGACAAATCCAAATGGCTACAAATTAATTATAAAGACAATAAATTATTTTCCAACAATAAATAAAAACATGAAGAAATTTTTCTCTACAACGAAATGAAAACATAAACACAAACATATATAAGTACAAAATGTTTTTCTTCAAAATATGATTAATGGTTAGAAAAGTCATATGTATTTATTACAAATGAAAAATAAATTAAAAGTTTACAAAGTAATAAAAAAACATTAAACCTAGTAAATAACAACTAAAATAAGAATAAATTTTAAATAAATATTTCAGAAGAAAAGAAATTTCAGTACTATATTAACCTATAAAATATTTAAATATTACTAAAAAAATAATAAAATTATGAAAAGAAGTCTATATTATATATATATATATATTATGTATTTTAAAAAAATATATTAAACAAACATTTAAACAATTGAAATAAAATATAATAATTTTTAAATGAAAATGATTTTGTGTGCCTATTGGGTTAAATAATTTTGTATCTAAAAATATTAACCAAATGAAGAAGACAAATGAAAAATATCAGAAAATTTAAATAAAATGACAAAAAATTAAAGATCAGACACCATATCTTCACGGATGGTTTTATCTCCATCTCTACTACACATTTTCCTATTTAATCCTACTATATCTCCATATCTTTGTTTACCATTGTGGCAAAAATCTTAACATTTTTGTCAGATATGAGGATGACAGAGTTTATTAGATACCACAAACCGTTGATAGCAGAAAACACATACAACAACAAATATCAATGCTTTCCAAAGATGTATTTTTGTGGTCAAATTTACATCATACCTGACATCATATGTAGATTGTGTTGAACTTCCAAAGTATTGTTGTGTTGTTTACTCCATCTGTACTGCTTTGCTCTATCTCCATTCCTTTAATTGCAGAACGAAGTCATGGTTGAAATATATGGGTAACTGAAAATTCTGGATGGAATGGTAAAGTGAAAGTTGGAAATGGAATAACAAAGATCATCATGTGAAAACAGAGAAAAGGAATCTTAGCTGAAACTGCCAGCACAACTTCAGTAACACGTGCAAACAGTGGCTTTAATTGTAAAATAGTTTTTGCAGATACTTTAATATATAAAGTAACTAAAACATAAAGCATTTACAAATAACTATAACACACTATATTTTATATTCGTTATACATTTTTAGAGACATTCTGTTACTCAAAATCAATGTGGGTGTTATAAGAGTTATAATGCATGTACTGCAGTAACCAAAAAGAACATGTAGGTAGATATCTGTATAGTCAAACCACAAATAGAAATTAAAATAACAACAATTCAGAATCTTTATAACAATTATAATATTTGTGCTGCAGCAACCATGGTGTTCAAAACATCAATCCATGAGTGGACAACAAATAATGCTGGACAACAAATAATGCAATTCAAACATGTATCAATGACCATGTACTTTTCAATATCGGTGCAGCTATAAAAATATCCTCGAGGTGTGTATATTATACACTATTGCATAATATAATCTGTAACAAAAGAAAGGAATTACAGTTAAAAATACAATAATTGACAAATTATAAGAATGTTGTTAAAATAATTTGTATACCTCTTATCAAAGATTTTCAAATATTTCTTTGTAAACCACATTTGTACACTAGTGCAAAATTTCCTTTTTACCTCGCCTTATATGCCTCGGTTGGCCAAGAACCGAAGCATATAATGGCGCGGTGGCATTTTTGCAATTGCAGCCAAGTTTTATGCCTCGGTTCAGCTAACACCCGAAGCTAAAGACAACTATAGGCCTCAGTTCGTGTAAAACCGGTGCCAAAGAGTGTTATAGGCCTCGGTCCAACAACATCTGAAGCCAAAAAGGGACTGCATTTTTGAAAAAGCTTTTGTCTAGGGTATTGAGGTAGAAAGCTGAAGGGGAAAGGTTCTAGGGTTTAAAATTGGGCGCTGTTGTTTCATCCTCTTATGCGCGCTACTGTTTCACCCTCGAATCCAGGATCACCAGAGCGGTTTCCCCGGTGGTGGAACTCCTTAACACGTTCAAGCGCACAGAGGATCTTCAGGCCAAGCTGGTCACCTTCTCGACCGAGTTGTCGTCGGGGAAGTCGTAGCAAAGAAGGCTAGAGAAGCTGGTGGAGTACGTGGGGTGCATGGAGGAAGTGAAGGAGGGGATAGAGAAGATTTGTGAGGAGGTGGAGATGGTGGTTCAGAGGCTGCAGGAGGTGGTGGAGTTTGTGAGCAGGACCAAGGCCGCATATCAGGGTAGGGACGTGAGGCTGAAGGATGTGCTGATGACGCTGAAGGTGTTGTATGAGAGGGAGGTGGACGAGATGAGGTTTGAGGGGTTGTTGGATCAGGCGTTGCTCCATGTGCAGGATGAGTTTGAGGAGCTGTTGTTGAGGATGAAGCACTGAAACATGAAGGATTTGGTGCACCACTATGGTGGCGAAGAAAGGGAACTGGGGTCAGAGATGGAGGTCCAGTTCTGATTTTTTTTAATGCTCATTAGGCCTCGGTTGCTTACAGAACCGAGGCAGTAACTGTTGAATATGTCTCGGTTTTCAACCGAGGCAAAAAAGTCACCTTTTTGGCCTCGACTTTATATGCCTCGGTTTTGAAACCGGGGTAGAATAGTAAAAATAACCGCGACCAAATCCCCTGTTTGTACTGGTGGTAGTTGTATTGCTTACTTTTCCATCTTCATCCAGAATTAAGATTTTGAGTCCTTTCTTTTTTGTCACTCCAGAAATTGCTACGTACAATTGTCCATGAGTAAAAATTGGGTCAGGAAGATAAAGTCCAACTTTAGAAAGAGTTTGGCCTTGACTTTTGTTTATTGTCATTGCAAAGCATAAGGATATTGAAAATTGCCTGCTTTGAAATTTAAATGGGATGCTGGAATCAGAAGGTGTCAAGTTCATTCTTGGAATAATTTTGTCACCAACATTTTTGCCTATTATTACCGTAGCAGAGATAACATTCTTTCACAAATCATTAACTTGCAACCTTGTACCATTGCAAAGACCATTTGCTTGATCAATGTTTCTTAAAAGCATAATTGGTACGCCAACTTTCAATTTAATCCTATGATTTGGAATTCCTAAACATTTGATATCATTTACAAACTCTTGAGTAAATCACTCACCTTGAATTTCTTGATCATCATCAAATTGGCAAGGAGTGTCTGAACTTAAATAAATTTGTTCTTCACCAAGACTCAAAGATAAAATGAAGTCATTTACTTGTTCAACACTATCAATTGTAGGGCAAAGTATAGCGTTGTCATCAAAGAAGCCAGGAGTCAAGATATTTTCAATTAGACCACCATAAACAAATTTCACTAAAGAAAGTAAAGGTGTTTCACTTTCTTGAATTAGAAGATCTTTTGGTATTGAAATGTTCGCTTCACCACTTTCATTCAAATTCATATTTCCATTTCCAATTTTAAGAATCCAATCAATAAATTCTTTTATATCTATTGCACTTTCATTTGAAACAACAATTTTTAACCTTAGGTTTTTTGATAGCTTAAGAACTGTGCAATATTGCCACAAATCAGAGTAGTTAATTGATGAGTTCACAATATCATACCTTGATCTCTTTCTTACTACTGGCAAGATTTGTCTAAAATAACCGCCCAAGACAACAACCTTTCCACCAAATGGTTTGTCAACATTATCTTCATTTCTAGCTCTCATAATGTCTCTTAATGTTCTATCAAAAGCTTGAAAATATAACTTATTCATCATAGGAGTTTCATCCCGTATGATAAGTTTTGTTTCCATCAATAGTTTAGCACGAAGACTTCCTTGATTGATGTTGCACGTTGATTCATCATTGATTGCTAGTGGTATGCAAAAAGTAGAATGAGCAGTTTTACCTCCAAGAAGCAATAAAGATGCAATGTTGCTTGAAGCTACGTTAAGCGCAATCATTCCCTTTGCTCTAATAGCAGCTGACAAAAGTTTCCACAAATATGTTTTTCCAGTCCCACCATAACCATATAAGAAAAAGAAATTCCCTACATATGAATTCATTGCTGTCATAATTTTGTTATAAACATGTAGTTGTTCATTAGTGATTGATTGCAATAGAGAGTGATGTACCTTCTCCATTTGTTCTTTATCATAATTCATTTCATCAATAATAAACCTATTATGAAATTTGAATGAATTTGAAAGATCAGGTTGAGGAAGGGAACTATAATCTGTTAAAGCTCGCCCATTGGAATTTAAAAGTTCTTCTACTTCTAGGAGACATAGATTGTGTAAATCATGTTCTTCCATTTGAAAACCTACAAAACAAAGCATGTCATGAATAAAAAAAATATGGAATAAAGAATGGAGATTATTTATATTTAGTACTTGGTATCTTCAAGTCCTTCCTTTTTTGATATAGGATACCATCTGCCAATAAATTCCAAGTTGCACCCCAAACAACTTTTGGCTTTGACATTGTATTCATGATTAACAAAGAAACAAATAACCTTCTAACTTGGTTTCCAGATGCAAGATGGCTAGCCTCTTTAATAGCATCAATGAATTCTTTTTCATCTGCCAATAATCCTAATTCTTGGCAAGCCTCTTAGTATGTAGAGAATGTTTTTACTGTTAATTGCCTTTATACTATCATGATTAATACAACCTTTCTGTTTTGTCAGTAAGATTCTCATGTAATAGCATTCACCCGATCTTGGAGGAACATATGTCAATCGACCAATATTATAACCCTGCTTTCTTGGTTTCCATTGCCTTTGTTGAGACATCCAAACAAACATTGTTAGAAATTCAGCATAAGTCAAGTTCCTTCCTTATATCTTTTCTTAGCTTCAAACCAAGCTAGAAACATCGTATTGAAGTTGTCATTCCTCTCCAATACATATTCAATTCTATCATCATTTTTAAAAAAAACTATTTGTTGATCTTGTAGGTGAAAAGTTAAACGTTTAACAGCAGGCCATCTATGATGGATATCAAAGCCATAAATTCTCCAAACTGCTTCACATGGAGATAAATATTTACAATCATAATATCTTTTTTAATCTCATCAACAATACGCATTTCTGTAGATTCATTCTCTTTGTCTGTAATTTTCATTGTGGCTCTATCAGAACCTTTGTTGACATATTTGAACAAATACTTGACTGAGTTTGATTTGTTGCAATAGTTTGTATTAACATGAGCTTGATATCGCATTAAGAGAAGAGGACTATTGTAACACCCTCTATTTTATATTAATTATATTTAATTTTCTTGTTTAAATATATAGTATGAAGTAATTTTATGATTTCATAAGTAAATTGACAAAGGGCTTTATACAATGTAAAAAATGTTATCTTTTGGGTGCTAACTACTTCTTATTTTGAGTTGTGTAAGTAAAATTGTGATTAAGGCTTCATTAACCATTGGATTAGGTTGAAATTTTTATAGAACATTCTTAAAAAATTAGTTTAAGAGGTTTGAAGACTTTTAGAGATTTTTGTGATAGAAGATTTAATATTTTAGTTGAAGTATGTATGGGGTATAAACTTATGATTTTTTATTAGTGAGTAAATAGGTCGAATGAATTTTGTTTTGACATGAGGACATCGTGAATATCATTGGACCATTTTTGGAGCGTTAAGTGCTCATTGCAAGAGATTATTCTAAATCAAATTTGTTCAGTTATGGATTGGGAGTGTTTAAGAATTTTTTCAGAAGAAAATAATGAATATTATGTAGTATGAATATAGGGTGATATATGAAATCATGATAATCGGTGTAAGATTAGAATCTCTTAAAGATTGTAAAGATTAATGTGCTTAAGTTTGAAGGATAATCAATTAGTTTTGTTTAGATGTAGTGAAATTGACTCTTTGAGGTTAGATGAAAGAAAATGAGTTAATTAAAGCAGAGTTGAATCAATTGAGAAAATTAATGATTAGTTGTAAGAATTGAATGGAATGGATTTCGAGTTTAATCCTATGATATTTAGTTATTCTTAGAATTTAGGAATCCTAGAGCACATTTTCAAGGTGATGATAAACACTAAATGAAAGAGGATAAAAGAGAAGTATCTCCATTTATTTGAAACTAAATAAATTTCGAGGACGAAATTTTTAAAAGGGTGGGAGAATTGTAACACCCTCTATTTTATATTAATTATATTTAATTTTCTTGTTTAAATATACAGTATGAAGTAATTTTATGATTTCATAAGTAATTTGACAAAGGGCTTTATACAATGTAAAAGATGTTATCTTTTGGGTGCTAACTACTTCTTATTTTGAGTTGTGTAAGTAAAATTGTGATTAAGGCTTCATTAACCATTAGATTAGGTTGAAATGTTTATAGAACATTCTTAAAACATAGTTCTTCAATATGAACGGTGAGATTTTGAATTGGAGGTGTATGCAAGGAGCAGTTACTTCCGAACTTTAGTGTAAAAGTAAGGTCTCCAGCTGCTGTCCAGTTCTGAGTTACCTTAGTAAATATTTTATTTCTGCATCGTTAGCCGTTGGATCAAGATGCAATTTTTATACAGAGTTTTTAAGACATAGCACTAGAGTTGGACCGTTTGGATTTGTATTTAGAGGTCTGTGGTGATAGAAATAATTTTTGCAGTTTGAACTAGCGTCAGTTACGTCCTGTTTTGGGTTATTTTAGTAAAAATTTGATTCCCGTCTGATTAACCGTTGGATTGATCTCCAATTTGTTCTACCCGTTCTAGAGACATAGTTCTTTAGTTTCACCGTTGGGATTTACAAATAGAGCTTTGTGTTAAGATATATGAATTTTACACTTTGGAGTTTAAAACAAGTCTTTCTAGAAAGTCAACAAGTCTTCTTGCAACTACCATGAAGTCTCCTACAATGGGAATTTCGACCAAGCTTCTCTCTATGGTCAAAACAAACTTATACTAACTAAGGAATCTCATAAATTTACCATCAATACATCCTTATCCCTTTGTCCAAGATTTTTCCTATAAATAGGACTTCACTTTACACGTCTTCTTCACAAAATTCAAAACAATAGAGAAGGAGAGGTCTAAACTCTTGTGAAAAAAAATTAAATTTGGAGAGGGAAATCCAGAATCTTGAGGTCTTCATTTTCATCTTAGAGTATAATTAGCATCTCCAAGGTATGGGGGTCTATCTCAAATCTCCAAGTCTTTATCTTAGCAAGTTTTCTTTAAGTATACAATCTATCTTCTTGATTCTGAAATTTTTATATATTATCTTGAAATTTTGAGTTGAAAAATGGATTCCTTGGGTATGAAAACCTAGGGTTCGGTTCAAGAATCATCTTATTTGGAGTTTTACAGAGAAGGTTATAAATAAAACAAGTTTGTTATTTTACTTATAAAATTTTATACGAAAATTATGTTTTAATTATGATTACTGTTTTGATTAATTTTCTGTAAAGTTATTGTGAAAGAATGATTTATGCTTGGTTGTTAATTTTAAATTCTTTTTAACTTGCTTGTTTTTACTATTTTGAAAATTGTGACAAATTAAAAACGCAGTTGTTATGCTGCCAAAATTTTGTGAAAGTCTCAAGAATCATAAAGATAATGCGAAAGGATGATTGTAAATTAAAGTACAGAAATAAAGAATAAAAAGAATTGTATGGATAGTACAAAGATACATTGGGTATAGAGTCCAGAGAAAGGTCTGATAGACCTAGGAGAATCGAGGGTGGTGATATAGATACCCTAGATTGACGTATACAATTAGCCGGGTATTCGAAAATTCACAGGCCTCACACTCTATTCTCGACCGTCCTCTTGACTATACTTTAAGACCAGGAAGGTGGAATAACATACACATTGTATCCGTGAGAACGTTTAGCCTGCTGGCACTATCCATATTGGTGTAAGACCATTATGATTCGGAAAAGTCTAATGGCAGCGTTTGGGACCCAAAGTATATAAAGAAAGAATATGAGATGAATATACTGATGAGTTGAAACTCGAAATTATACGAATATGATTATTAAAAGATTGATAATGAGGATTTTGAAATCCTAAATTTAAAATATACGAAAATGATTATTTTATTAATTAATTTGATTTTGATATTTTTGGCATGGTTAGTTATGACATTATGAAGATTTAAACTTTTGTGAAAATGTTTCATTCAATTGAAAGTTTATTCAAATGACCATACTTTGAAATGTTATGATGAAG
>Ga0214545_1005585_pt1 | contig 22581 bp, 10 predicted proteins | sample CNSS4metaG_FD_160064 | JGI IMG/M metagenome (GOLD analysis project Ga0214545, IMG submission 160064) | Root nodule microbial communities from cowpea collected in UCLA plant growth center, Los Angeles, California, USA - CNSS4 | ecosystem: Host-associated > Plants > Roots > Nodule | place: USA...
ATCGAAATTGAGACAATCTAACATCCAAGGGCAAAAAAAAAAAAACAGTTATCAATCTCAAATACAAAGTATATATAGGATAAAATATATTTTTCATTCCAAACTATTCTAAAAAAAATGTATTTCGTCCTTAAACTAAATTATATACTATTTCATCTCTGCAAATAATGTCAATCATCCTCTTAACAAACGGTTGTTTTCTATGTGACAAATGAGGTTCCATTGTAAACTATAATATTATAATATTATCTTCATGTATCTTTTGTTGAAGAGGATATTTTACATGACTTTTATAAAATGAAAGGATGAAATAGGTATATAATTTAATTTCGGGACAAAACACCATTTTTTGAAAATAGTTTGAAGACGAAAAACAAATTTAACCCAATTAAATAGGACAAAAAACAATAGATTGAGATACCTTATAATAGCACTAAAGCCAGTTGGAAATATTTTCTTTGCCTGCATCCAGAAAGCAAATAAGTATGGCAATTAAATGAGACACAACATAGGAACAGTTTTGTCAAAATAGATGTACTACCAATGAGTAACTCTGGAAGTTCTTCCAGATAAGAATCCCTGACAATGCTGCAAATAACGAAACAAGTCAAGAGAGTAAATAACAATTATCCAAATAAGATCATGCTGCAGCCTTTTAGTTTCTTTCTTTTTCTTCCAAGACCAGCACTATCTTAATACTGCTTAAATCACATACCTGCTTGTCCTAGAATAAATGGTAAGCTTGATTTTCCTTGCCTCCAGACCTTCAAGCTAAGGGTACTGAGGAACAGTAAAGCACCACCAAAGAGCACACCACTGCTCAGTGTTGCAGGACTACGTGAAAAAAGGAACCCAACAATCCCTCCAGTTAAAACAAATCCACCTAAAACAAAAGATAAAGATGAGATATAACATCTTTAAGGGGAAGGAATGATTTCCTAATAGAGTACGGTATGTTTTCTTTTAGTACTGAAATAATGTACAACCCTTCCATATTTTTTATGCCACGGGTCTCAAAGAAATCAACCACAAATAATATATCTAGTTCAGAATAGTGTTCCGTTTAAACTGCCACGTAGGTTCAAAAAGTTTAATAAGTCATAATCTAAGTAATACTAAACTTTATAAAGCCTATATGGTGGTCAATTTTTGGACCGAAGGTTCAGATAAATGACAAGTGTCGGTTGGTGAACAATAGCAGATATGGAACAATAGCAGAACGTATTCGACAGAAGAAAGAAAGGACATCAAGAAGCTAGTTAGCAGGTGTCAGTAAGTTGAGCTGGCAATAGTTGGATTGACACTGTTGAGATATATGACCAGTTAGTTAAAATTTGAAAGAATCTGCGGGCATGTAGGGTTTATCGGGACTTCTAATTTTTTGGCAGAGATACAATCTCTGAAGGAGCCTTAAGCTCTGGTTTTCTTCCCAAGCTCTTATGTAGTACAATATTTCCAATTTTTCTTACTAAACTTAGCTCGTCTCTCCTTTTTGCTTTATCCTTCTGACTGGCATTCCAATATTGGAGAGTCTCAACAGAAAAGAGAAAACGGTTTCATCATCTCTTTTACCTTGAGTTCATTGAGTGAAAAAAAAAAAGCATTTGCTTTCATTGGGGTGAGAAATTCCACCCTCTACGTAACTTTCCTAATAAACAGTTTAAATTGATAATTTTAGAAGAAAATGACTGGCCTTGATTGGACAGGAAAAATCAAACCTGTTCTAATGCTATATCTATTGGATTGGCCAAGGGAGATATCCAGGACTTTGTGAGGTCCTGTGATGTCTGTGAAAAGAACAAATATGAGGTTACACGTGGTGGACTCTAACAGACTCTATATTCCTAAACAGATTTCAGTAGACACTTAGATTTCTTGAGTTTACATAATATTAGAGGCTTATACATCCTATTTGTGTTGAGGATAGGGGTTTAGTTACAATATAGCTCTTTTTTGGTTGCTTAAGCCTCCTGGTATGGACAAGGTAGTCACTGAGTTATTCTTAAGATATTCAGTAAGGCTAAACAGTATTAACAAATCTGTGGTTAGAGACTGATTCCTTTTTCATTATCCATTCTTAGAAATAATTGTTTAGGTTGAGGGACATTACTTAGATGCTCTCTTATCATCCTGATTCAGATGGCCAAACCAAGTCTTGAATAGGGGTTTGGAAACCAACTTGAGCTGCTTTAGCTCATTGATGACGTGAGCTTAGCTATGATGAGAAGCCAATAGTTAGTTGACATAGGCATTATTCAGACTAAGTTGACATAGGATACAATTATAAAAAAAAAATCTCTACCCCTCCATTTCCCTCCAAACAAGTACAGAATAAGGGAAATGCATCATATAATATAACTTAACTAATATACAAATCATCTACACAAGGAACCACTTACCAAAGGGAATGCCTAAACAGAAGTCATGGATTTTTGCAGTCTTTTTCGGTTGATCAACACTTTCTTGTATTTCCTGTCCAAACCCTGTTTTTTCAGTATCATGGTCCTCTTTTGTTGAATATGAGTTCTGCTTTTCTTCAACATGTAGCTTTGACACATCAGCTGCATAACTTAGTGTATTTTTGGTATCAGTCCCAGCAGTATCTGTGTCATGCCTCTCCAGACTCATAACAACTGATAACTAAATGAGATATGCTTCCAGTTCAGTATCAATGTCAAATAATTGCTCCAGAAAACTTTTATTTAACAGAAATATATTATTTATGCAGTTATTCAAGCCTGTCCATATTGTCTAGCACTACGGCTTGCAATATCAAAGTAAAAATATGTGCAAGCACATAGACTTAATATGACTTTCCCTAAATGTAGAGAAACGTGCCAATCTATCAAATCATCAACAAGGCCAACTTGAATACTTGATCATATTGACTTCCAGTACTCTGCTATATGCTTTTTAATTTGTATATTCTCACTACAATTACATAAACCAATACAAGCATATATGAGAAATAAACCTTTCCAATCCAGTACTTACAGAAAAACACATCACTGACCTTGCTTAAATAAACTTCTTTATAAACACTTATAGGAAAACAAATGATATAAGTTTTTTTTTATAAGTTTAAGTTAAAATTAGTTTTGTAGAAACCCTTTTATTTTGCTTCCCTAAAAGTTTATTTTAACTTATGCATAAGCTAATTTTATCCTATGGAAAAAGCTTATTTCATATTTTTCTTCTCCTCTATATGGAAAAAATTATCCAAATAAGATATGTAGTAATGGATCCCAAATTTGAATGATGTAGATTATGTGTGCTTAGCAGCAATAAAGTCAATAGTAGAAGGGAAGCAAGGTAAAGAAGGGCAGAGTGATACCCCAAAAGGAAACAAGTCACAAGAGGAATGTGGATGATAGATATGATGGAATGGAACACACAGTTCTAACTGTCATACATCCATATTTAAAAATAATAAAAACAACAAATTTTCCAAAATTCCGGTGATTAAAAAAATATTGCTTGTGATAACAACAGGCTGCTTCTTTTTTCTACCGAAATCCAAAATACAATGCATTTATGTTAATGCTTCTTCTCTTCTAGTATTCTGGTTTGGAAGTAATACAAATTCAAAAATTCCAATGACTGAAACCAGCAAAATCAGAAACCAAATGTATGAACAGAAAGAGGCATTAAAACAACCATCAAGAAGCCGCAAACAAAACACGATAACATTTTTTTTCCCAAGAGAAACCAATTAATTCAAACACGCATTAAATGTACACAGTTAGTCAATCCATAATAAGAACCTAAAATTGCGATTCTAACACAACAGCACACTGGACACTAAAGTCGTCGATGTTAGAGTTCCGTTAATTTTTTGCAACGACAGCTACTTCAAACTTCCCTTGGTATGTGATTTAGCAAGCGGCGGTTTAGATCTACGCAATATCTTGTACATTCGCGAGCCTGATGCACGCAATTATTCTTACCAAGAACCCTAACAAGTTACAGTGACGGTGGCAATAAACTATTTGGAAATGAGAAAGAGGAGAAATACCTTGGAGCGAGGGGAAGGAAATAGAAGCGAGCGGCGGCGTAGGTGTATGCTACGGTGGGCGGCGGAGAAGCATCCGAGCTGAGAAATCGCGGTAGCCGCGGCCATGTTTGCACTCATCACTGCCTTCGATTTGGTTGGATGCAGAACACAAACAATATTTTATCGAAAAGAGAGTGAAAAACAGAGCAGTCAACGGTTCCGCCACCTACCCATTAGCCTTTGGCTTCATAAATTTAGATACCAAAATAACCTTTTGCTTTACCAAAACATATTGGAAGTAAAATATTAATGATATAACTTTTTCTTATTCTAAATAAATAGAATTTTTTGTTTACGAAGTTTTTAGTGATGTATGAAGTTCTTAAGTCTTTCATTCTTTATTTACATTGTTATTGACGAAATGATGTTTATAAATTATGAGAATATATGACTATTTTTGTTTTATATTTTCGTATTTCAATGTTGAGAAATTAAAGAAAATAGAAAATTGAATGACACAAAAATTATAATTACATATTTTATTTTTATTTTTTTTGGGTTTGTTAACTTAAACACTTAGTTGGTATACATAAACATAATAAAAATTACTAGTTTAATTATAATGTTTACGCCGTTTATTCAAATATAAAATTATTATTCAAATAAAAAAGTCACTTATTTTTATTTTTTTATACTCGATTTAAGAATAGTAGTCTAAAATTGAAAGTAATCAAAAAAAAATTGTCTTAGGTTATCACAGTAAAATTAGCTTCATTTCTGTTGAAATACTATCTTACATTATATAATGTAACATGGTTCAAATTCTGACGAAAGGAAAAAACCAGAAATACATACAAATTTTATCTAAGAATTTTTTGTTTTCATATATTTATTTTATTATTTTATTTTTTTCTATACTTCTGTATCAAAATTCCAATGGAAGTGTATTGGGAAAAGATAAATAAAAAGTTAAAAAAAAAACATAATAATTTAGAAAAAAAAAGTGGAGAAAATAGATGAAGTTTTAATTGTTTTATTTTATCTATCAAACTTGAGCGCCAAAAACCCTTGCTTTGCGTTTTTTCTTTCATAGCTAAGCTGGGATCGAAGAACATCATTAGCAACAGCTAGTTCCATGTTGTGCTGTCTCAAATGTTTATGAAGCGGCGAGTGGCACCGTGCGCCTCCGTTGTCTCATAAAAATGTCTCTTTTGCCTCGTCTTCGTGTCTTCGCCACGCCTTTACTTTCATCTTCTCTCCTCTCCCCCTTCTCTCAGGTCCTCTCTCTATGTATATATACTTTCATTATCGTTGTTTTTATTTTCCTTTTGCGAAACCTCTCACTCTCATATTTTGTTTGCTGCAACTTAGGCACATAAACACGTGCTTATTGAATATGAAAGAGGCTTAGTCTCGTCTATTAAAGCTTTTAGTTTTCGTGTAGCGTACTATGCTCAATTAGAAGGGGAATTTGAAGTGTAGTTATGCTCTACGCAATTTGTGGATTTGGTTTGATAGTTCAATCGAGCTGGGTGCTTCTCATGTTATTAATTCATAGAATTGTTATTATTTCAGTTTCTGATAGGATAATTTTCTGTGTACGCAAGCACTTAACTGGAGAAGAAAATGAGAAAGAAAAATAAAATAAGTTTGAACTGAACTCTTACATTTAGTTAATATCTTTGATGGACTATAGTTAGATTATACATGAGCTAATTTATGGAAGTTCTGTCGTATTAACTTCTGTAAAACCGATTTTAACTTATACATGAGCTTTTTAGCTTATGGGAGAAGTATATTTCCTTGAAGTTTATCAAAACTTGGCCTTAGTGAGTTTTTGATTTGGGTTTCTTTCAAAATGTTAATGGGTTTTGGCATTTTATTTTCCTTTCTGTCTCTCTAGATGTTCGTATGCTTTTCCCCTACCCCCAAATGAGCATTGTTTAAACCATTTTCATCACCTTTCGTGACAAATTATGCCCTTTTTCCCACCTAGAATGGAGGTAGACAACTGATGACAAGAATTGGCATCAATACCTGCTCGCTTTCTTCCACAGGTATTAGTTCCATGTTATCTAATGTACCTTTGTGTGTTTATTTGGCATTAACTCTTGTTTGCTTTTTCTGTGGGCATCTTTCTCTTTTTGAGTATGTATATATGTATGAATAGAAGTATGTCTTTCATCTTTGAGAATAGAATCATCTTAAATGATGTGATAATAATAAAATTGGAAGCATTTCAGCTGAAGCTTCAGATTTAGAATGTGATGTGACTCGTGATGATGTCAAAGCAGCAGAGAGAGCCAATGCACTTTGCATGGCTGTATCACAGCTTGCTAGTGAGTTTAGCAAGGAATCTATGTTGTCTCTGCATAAGTTTTTTGGTGTACGCCGTGCTCGTGTGATATCTACAGGCTCCTTGAAGCTTGACCTAGCCCTGGGAATAGGAGGATTGCCAAAGGTAAAACAAGATTTGTGCAGATCCTCTTTAAAGTTTTGACAATTGTTTGGTGTAAGAAAAATGTGTTTTACATGCATAAGATGCGATATGTATTATGTGCTCATAGTTTTCTGGTGGATGACCCAGTGAAATTTGTGTAGCAGTAGCACTAGAACATATATATACTTTTACTCTGATATTTAGATGGCCTCAAATGCCCTGAATTTACTAGTCGGTATTAACATGAAACCAGAGCCTGAAAAAAATTCTTTGCAATATTTAATTTAGCTCCTAAAAGTGTTGAATATTGATATTTAAGTGTATATCGATATATTCAAATTTCAGACAAGGAATCTTGGGGTCATATTCCTCATCCTAGTTCTCTTTCCCACTTAATAATGTCTCATTATTAATCTGCAAAGGTAAAAACATAGAATGGTTTCTCTTTCCGTTGTTAATTATTTATGATAGACTTAGGGAGACTCCTTTTATATTATGTATCCTATATGGCAGTGTTTTCTACTGAAGTTAGAAAGTTTATGATTATAAGCGCTTTGATTCTGCAAATGGAGCTGTAATGATTTTTTCAGAGTAGCTCTTGAAAGGGTTTTATTTTCCCCCTCTTTCAACCCAGCTTTCTGCTCTTGAAACACCCGTTAAGATTCAGAATTTATACCTTTCCAGCCAAAGGGAATTTTTCTTTAGGCCTGATGATAATTGTATAAGCATTATTCACTGTCAGAATTTATCAGCTGCGTAAAGCAGTACACCACATGAACTTGACTAATAACATTTAGTTATTTTCCTATAGCAGCCTTTCTCTATTTTTGAAATATATTTTCTTTCTTATTCCTTTAAATTTGAAATGTGTAGCTATCAAAAGTATATTAGTGTGGTTTTTGGTTGGTCAACTCATTCCATATGGGTACTTTACTGGGTTGGCTGAAAATGACGATTCTTACTTCTAGTGTAAGATTCTTTTTCCATTATATCCTTGGATTTTTAACGTAATTGCATATCACTATTTTAGGGTAGAATGGTGGAAATTTATGGACGAGAAGCAGCTGGTAAGACTACACTTGCTCTTCAAATTATTAAAGAAGCTCAAAAACTTGGAGGTATTTATCAGTATTTCAGCTTGTTAGACCTTCTTCGTGTATCTAATAAGTTCTAGTAATTTAATATTATCAGAGAAAAACAGTCTGTTCATGGAAATTTCTGTTTGAGTTTCTTAGGAGTACTATTGATGTTGTTAATAAGGGTAGGAATTATGACCTGTTCATAGCTATGGAGTATTTTTGAACTTTTGGAACTTGCTATGGAAAATTATTTTATTTGTTCACTACTCCCTCCATCTTTTTTATTTGTTGTGTTAAAAAGTCTTCGACTATATATATATAGTCAAATTATAGTATATATAAATAGATACAAGTCTCATTTTACAAATCAGAAAGTGAGGATGAGTTAGATTTAAAGTTCATTTTATTAAGATGGTCATAGGAGCTTTCTTTTTCTTCTGTTGATCTGTCCGCTTAGAAGTTCAAGAGAACCTTAATAACTATTTCTCAATCATGCCCGTATCCTAACTTAATTCTGAAATACTTTACACACTTGTTATAAATGAGAGAATAGGAAGTGAGAAGAAATTAATATAAATGAGAGTATTGATTGCAATTCTTAATACGCATTCCTAAGTGAACAGATTAAAAAAATGGAGGGGGGATAAAATAATGATGCTTTAGAGGTCAAATATTCATCAAATCATATATATACACTTCCAATCAGGCTACATTAAGTTTCAATGTCGGTAAATTCTTCAATCATGTATTTGCACATTTATGTTTCCTTGAAGTAGCAAACTGTGGAGGTTAAAAACTGTCACTATACAGAAACTTCCGTATGGGCTCGAAAGTTGTAAACTGTCATCATTTATGTTTGCTATAATTGACATCATATCATTTCATAGACCCTCAAAAGTGAAGCATAGAAAAAGACTAATCTTTTTTGAATTTCAAACTAAGCAAATAAATAAGAGGTAGACCATGCAAGAAAAATTTACAAAATGTAAAACATGTATTGGGAGCAGCTGGAAGTCGTTACTTCATTTGGGAGTGGATTAGTTTCTTGGTGATGTTCTAAGCTTTTATACTTAATTGAATTAGTTCAGCATAACTGGTGGAGTGTGAACATGCACTAAGCTATTTGTCTCTAGAATTTATTTTCTTTTACTTATTTCTACCAAAATATTGACTCAAATTTCTGTTATTTCTTGTCATTTGAAACATGCAAGATGCTCAATCATACTCTTCACTTGTGCCCTATTTCTGTTGGATGGTTCTTTTTAACAAATTGTGTCCTGTCAATTTGATACCTTCCATTTATTCTGTTGGCAGGATATTGTGCATATCTTGATGTAGAAAATGCTCTGGACTTCTCACTTGTGGAATCGATAGGTGTAAATACTGAAAACCTTCTCGTATCACACCCTGATTGTGCTGAAAATTTGTTAAGCATGGTTGATACATTAACAAAAAGTGGAGCTGTAGATGTGATTGTGATTGATAGTGTAAGTTACTGTATTTTGTCCATAATACCTATTACATTGCAAGAGGATTTGTTCTAGTAGGGCGGATTTAGATTGCTCTTAATCGTCACCATACTGGTTCTTATTCTCATAACTCATGTTGAACTTGCTTTAAAGTCTGCAATTTTGCTCTCTTTTCTCCTGTTTCTTCTTTGTCTTTAGGAAAGGAGAATAAAGTTCTCCTCAAATGTAAATTAGACATTATCATTAGCTCATGAAAACTACATTTTTTGTGAAATCCGTTTACATTAAATCTTTCACAAGTGTCTTGTTCCCAATTACAGCAGTAACCAACCTTCATCCAATAATTTAGACTAGCTATGTGGATCCTCCTATTCTTTTATATTTTCTTTCAATCATTTTGTTGAAATTGTAGGATTTAGGTAGAGAAGAAGGAAAAGAGGGAATAAGCCAATGAATAATCTACAGTTGATGTAATATAAAATACAAATTATCCTCACCCTCATTTATACTGAAACTATACTCCTACCTCTACGAACATAAGGAAACAAATGAAATGCATGAAATATGAAAGTCACTCCTAAGAGGGCATCTGAGTACTGTAAAATATTCAGTTACAACAGTGTTATTATTTCATCTCTTGTTTTACTCACATGCATATAAGATCTTTTTGTCACTCCAGGTTGCTGCCCTCATCCCCAAATGCGAACTTGATCAATTAGGAGTTAGTCCTAAACGAGATTATCAATCACGAATGATGACTCAAGCACTGCGGAAAATTCACTATTCATTATCTCACTCTCAAACTCTCATTATTTTCATTAATCAGGTTGAAGCCTTATTCACTTTAACGTTTGTGCACCTTGTAGTTTGAAAAGTCAATTATATACCAAACCATTAGATATATCGTTCAGCATTATCTTCATTTACAGATTAGATTGAGTTCAAAAACCGTCAAGGAACATGGATCTGTGGAAGAAGTCACTTGTGGTGGAAATGCTTTGAGATTCTATGCAGCCGTTCGTTTGAGACTTTCAAGAATAAGATTGATCAAAACTGAGGATAAGGTTAGTTCTTAAATACTGTTTGAACTATGACCAACTGGGTAGTTTGTATTATTATTCTTTTGAGGAAGACTTCTCATTCCCACTCCTACCACCTTTAGCACGTGACTTTTGTATTTTTTTTCTATTTAGAAACATGGAAAGTTGCCCAATTTATCACATTCTTTCCCAAAACCCTCTCTTGTCTTGTTTCATTCTTCTATTTTGTTATCTGGTGCTTCAGGTAGAGGGTGTTCTGATCTGTGCACAAGTGGTGAAAAATAAACTAGCACCAGCAGCAACGAAAAGGGCTGAACTGGGTATCAAGTTTGGAAGAGGCTTTTGCCATGAGTCAGAGGTCTTAGATTTGGCCTGTGAACATGGAACAATTGTGAAAGATGAGGGAAGCTACATTATTGAAGGGCAGAGTTTTGATAGTAGAGAAGCAGCTGAACTGTTTTTGGCTCAAAATGATGCCATTTGTGACAAGTTGGTCAAGGATATGAGGAGACTTTATTTTTAAAACCATTTGAACTTGCCCAGCATGGATTTACTAGGGCAAGTCTCTTTTATTGGTATCATGGCTAACTTTCTGTAATTGAGCATTGCCAATATTTTATGAAGGCAATTAATATTGCCTTCAATGGGATTCCAGTATCAACCATTGTGTAGATGAGCTTGGGGCATTTGAAGTAACCTGAATGTGATTCTCTTGGATCTAGCACATTGTAAAATTACACTACCAAATGAGAAATTCGATTGCTCTTTCAAACCATTTGACAACTTCCTTTGTGTATTTCTAGGGACAATTGGTTATATTCATTTGTCAAAGAAACATGCAAACTATGGAACTACATTGTAAATGAACTGTCTTCATTTCTTGTTCATCCCCTTAAATTATCTATAGATTCCTCAATAGCACACTATTTTTCTCAAATCAGATGGTCTCATAATAGTGATTCTAGTGAGGACATTTATTCATGAAAAAACAACTAATAACTATCATCATAATAAAAGAAATTGATATTTCTTCGAACAGTTGGTATGCATTTACAAGAATTGTTCCAAAATTTGTAAAGAAATATTCACAATACATCAACTAATAGAATGAGAAGGCAATTAAAGATTCAATGTTAGCAATAGAATGAGAGATCCTAAAAGAAGTGTTACCTCAAGTTCATGCCCCAATCACCCTAAGCAAAATCTCCATAATTACAAACTCATTTAAAAAATGGGACTTGTATAGTGTCTTCGAAATTATGAGAAATTTCCCATAAGATACCAAGAAGGAATTATATTCCTACAAATAAAATAAAATTTTATTTAAATGGGATACTATCGTGTAAAATTTTTCAGACAAACTCTTATGCCATCATTGGGATTAGTCATTCTCTGTTCACTTTTAAATGGTTGTAACGTCTCCCAATTGTCACTCTCAAGTATATGTGATGGTCGTAATTTCTTTTTGTTGTTATTTTAAAGTGCATTTTAAGTTGTAAATACTTCACATGTATTTCTAACTAAGTGGACATTTCATATATGATTAGCACATGAACAATTAATTAACTCTATTTAATTATAAGGATTAGTGGTGTGATTAAGTGTAATCATTAAGTTAGTCTAACCATTAGTTTTGTGTTCACGTTTACGAATCTTTATTCTTGTTTTCACATTGCTTCATAACCATTCTTCATGACTCCTGGTCGAATTCTAAAGCTTATAACAACTCTGATAAAAGGTATACTTCAATATTGAATACAATTATTTTTTTTTATATTACTTTGAATGTGTTGAGAGTATGAGATTCTTGCCTTTGGTTCTTATCTTGAAGAGCTTCTTCACATGACAAATGTCCACCGTATTTATCCTTGAAATTCTTTCTCAAGGTAATGTGTTCCAATATGTATTCTCATCTCAATGGATTTGCTACTTGTTAGAAATTCAAGTATGAATATAAGTCTCATATTGAGTAGAGATGAAAAAGTTGACTACCATATAAGGAAAACTCAATGTCTTTAAATTTTGGGTTAGAGTAATGTTAATCTCTTATGTAAGTTTGGGTTCGTATCTCATTGGTGTTGAGTCTTCCAATTAAAGTCCCTTAGTTTGTCTTGATGACCGGTTCAAAAGAGAGCATTTAACCTTCCAACAAACACATTAAGTATTTAGTTTTTAGTTATAACATCTATTACTTTAACTTTTTAATAGTATAAAAAGAATTAACTTAATTAATATTAATATATTTGTTGTTTTTACACCTAGTCATTGTTTTAAGAGAAATTTAGAATTGATTTAGTCAAGAAAAATATATATTAATATCATAGTACGACTATGACTTTTTTTTTTTACATTAAGAAACTTCTAAAGCCAAATGTTTTTACCATATATAACATGATTTGTATTTATATAAGAAAATTGTGATTTATCTACAAATTATTATATACAAATTTAAATCGATAAGTAAATTAAATATTAAATACGAATTTTACTTATGAATATATAAAATTGAGTTACATAAGGATTTTTCCTGTAGATAAGGCAAAAAAATATTCCTAATAAATTTTGGTAGATAAAATCAGTATGTAAATAAAGTGCGTTAGGACATAATTGTTTACGAAAGATATTATCCATAGATAATAGTACAATAGGTAAGTAAAAAAATGTCACTTACTAATTTTACATGTGGATTTAAAAATAATTAATTAGAAATTAAAAGCCTAAATGTTAAAATTTTACTTTTGTGCCAAAGTCTTGCGCTCACTTTCTGAAATTTTCTTACTCGCGCTCACTCACACCTTACTCTCGTTTCATGCTCACTCACCATTGTAGACATCATGCTTACTTGAGAGATCTTGTTCAGCTGATAAGTTCCATTGTCTTTTTCCCACAAACACTCTTATCTATTCATCTCCTAAATTTCTAAATTCGTATTGATGTCACATTGTTCGTAATATTAACCATAATTTTGTTACAATGTATTTTTTATTGATTCAAATAATTGAGTGAGATCAAGAAAAACATTAAATAATGATTAAATTTAACGACATATAATTAGCATAATTGTTTCAATTATGGATCAAATATTGAAAGATTTTATATTAATAGAGTTTAATACGTAATGTATGATAAAAAAAATAATGATAGATTTCGAGATGAAATTTCCAAATAAATTTATTTAAACGATATAACTTAAATAATATAATTTAATTTCTTTTCATAACAACATTATTTTGTGTGATGTCATTTTTTTACGCTTACACAACTTTAATCTCAACCCAATAAATTTAACTATTCAATAATGTTTAATAAAATAAAATATCCTGAACCACTGCCATGAACATCCGAATAATAATACTGACATAACCAATGCCTAACAACAACTATTAAATAATTCTATTCGATTTATAACATCTTTGTGACAATATATGTCAAATTTTCAATAAAGTAAATATTTATTGGCATGTTATATTATCTAGCCATGAACATTTACTGTTTTTTACCTTGAATAAGATATTATTGGTGAAAACTAGATTATATATATATAGAGTATGATTTAAAACTTTTCAGACAATAATATTTTAATTACTAAATTTTGATAATTTTTTTTTTATAAAAATATCATTTTTCAAATGGTTTTAGAACATTAAAAATAAAAAAATGAAAAATTACTTACAAAATCGACACCTAATCAAACGTCAAAAAATCATTTTCTGAGACTTTTTTTACAAGATCAAATACATATAATATGAATGACATTATATAACTCTCGATTTGAATGCTAATCAGAAGCACAATCTGGAGTATGTTACGGAAAACTTGGCGACAACTTGCCATCTCCCGGTGAAGTTGTGGCACTCTACAATCAACACAACATTGGCAGGATGAGAATTTATGGTTCTGATGAAGAAGTTTTTAAAGCTTTGAGAGGTTCCACTATTCAGCTACTGTTAGACATCCCAAAGGATAAGCTCCAAAATCTAGCAGCTAGCCAAGACAATGCAAACAAATGGGTGCAAGACAACATTAAAAACTACGCCAATGTGAGATTCAGATACATTGCAGTGGGAAACGAAGTGAAGCATGATGAATCATATGCAAAGTTTGTGGTGCCTGCAATGCAAAACATTCAAAACGCCATTTCTGCAGCAGGCCTTGGAAGCCAAATAAAAGTTTCCACTGCCATTGACACTGGTGCCTTAGCAGAATCATTCCCTCCATCAAAAGGCTCCTTCAAGGCTACTTATAGAGAAAAATTTGTTGATGGTGTTATTAGATTTCTAGTGAACAATAACTCACCATTGTTGGTTAATGTTTACACTTATTTCAGTTACATTAACAACCCTACTGATATCAGTCTTGATTATGCTCTTTTCACCTCTCCTTCGGTGGTGGTGAATGATGGTTCACTTGGTTATAGAAACCTTTTTGATGCTACGTTGGATGCTGTTTATTCTGCATTGGAGAAAGCAGGGGGAAGCTCGGTGAACATAGTTGTGTCTGAGAGTGGATGGCCTTCTTCTAATGGGACTGCAGCTACACTTGTCAATGCAAGAACTCATAACACAAACCTGCTTCAGCATGTTAAGAATGGAACCCCAAAGAGGCCTGGTAAACCTATTGAAACATATGTGTTTGCCATGTTTGATGAAAATCAGAAGCACCCACCGTTTGAGAAATTTTGGGGGCTCTTCAATCCAACCACTAAACAGCTCAAATACCCTATTAATTTCAATTAGTTAATGGAAGCAAAGTTTATAATAAGGAATAAGGGCTATGATCCACAATTGTCCTAGAAGAGGCAGGTTTATGTATGGAGCTTTATCTTTGTTACAATCTTAGTACCATTTACTAGCTTTCAATAAAAGTTTTCCTTGTTGATTGTCATATAATTATATTACAACTTCTTTTATCTTATATATAAACATGCGTATATGTATGTTATCTCCTTTTAATTATATAATAGTGTAAATTCAAAAGCATGTATGAGTGAAACCACATTCCAAGGAGTCTAAATGTTTTCATCAAATGAAAAGAGACACAATAATCATGGGTATATAAATGTTGTGGTGTAAGTTCTCTTTGATAGAGATTTATCTTCTTTGTATTGAATAATTTTTATATTCCGGAGCATTGTATATACACAAACATTTGTATACATCTCCGCTTACATGATACTTGTTATTAGATGGCATAAACTGTTTGATATCAAAATTTAATTCCCCCAACTTGAAGTAATTTGCTTTAAAACTAGGATGTTACAACCATAATAATAAAGGTTTTAACTCTTTACAAAATCATGATGATCACAATCGTTTAAACTTTACTTGTTCGTGATTTCTTATAATATTTAGATTCTCAAGAAAATTGTAACCATGTACCGCTAAAGAACAGAGCATGGAGGTGTGATGATTTAGGGAGGCACAGACATCAGAAGCATAGAGAGCAAAAAGAACCTCAGCCTGATAGAAGAGTGTTCACTCTTTCGGTGTTAGTAACAACAACAAAACATGTTTATATATATATATATATATAAATTATAAAATATATAGTATAAGGTTACACTATTATGCAAAATAATGTATTTTACAATCCTTCTAACAGGGTTTATTAGGGATGTTTAATGAAAAAAATATAGAAATTATGAACCAACAAGATTGTCTTAGAATATGTGTCAAAATAATTCAACTGTGACAATTACAAAAATAAGTGTTGTCCTATTGTATTATAATGATGTTGTGATTTCTCTTGGCATCTTTAACATGCTCCTGACGTCATTCTTTTTTGCCATCGTCATCACTTCTATTCATGGTTTCTTTATAAACTTCTTCGTCATGTTTACCAGTCCAATTTTAAACTGGTCCGTGTAAAATTACTTTATAGATTCTGCTTTCTATTTTATATTTATTTTTTATATATTTTTTAATTAGATTTTTATTTTATTTTTATAGATTTTAAAATATAGGAAATCTAAATTTTAACGTTGGATCAGACTTTTATCCAACCTTATTTGAACAGTATCTTCTATTTAACGATTTCAATTCTCTGAACTCTAAATTGTTTTCTCTCTTCTTTTATTCTGGTTGATTGATTCAAGGTATGTGAATCTCTTCACTCTTCTCCATTCCAACAATGTTTCTCGTTTCTCTCTGATTTATCTAGTTTTAAGTTTGATTCATTCATTTGTTTGATTTTATTTTAGAGAACGAACGACACTGCTGCATTTTGATCGAGATCGACACCAACACTGACAGCAACACTGTTGCATTTTAATACAATAACTTTAATTCTATTAATTTTATTAAAGATTAATATAATTGAGTTGCATTTGATTTTAGTAATTGTACAGCGTGTGTTTATGAGAGGAAAAAAATAACGATTAATACTAATATGCAACTAACACGGAGAGACTAATTTTCTATTTAATAAGCTCAACTAATTGACAATTGATCTTGTTAGGAATTCAAGTATGAGTCTAAGTCCAACATTGACCAGAAATGAGAAAGTAGAGCACTATATAAGAATAAAGACCCATAAACCCATTGCCTTAAGATTTTGGGTTGAGAGTGGTGTCAATGCCTTGTGTGGTTAGACTCAGGTCTCATTGGTATTGTATCTCCCCAGTGATACTCCTCTGTAAACCTAACAAGTGGTATCAGAGTCGATGATCGGCGATACAGAAAATGGCAGAAAATGAGTACTCGTGGTTGGGACTCACCCTTGAGGGGGAGAATGAGAGTGGTGTAATACCCCTGTTAATGTTCAATTATCTTAACTAATAATGAAGTTTAAACTAAACAAAACAAAGTGAATTAAAACTTTTGTACTACGACTATAACTGTTTTTTCTTATAATGCAATAAAACAAAATAGTGTTGATTTAGAAAGGGGCATCCTAATACTTGGCTCTGGAAGGATGATGATGATGGGGTATTTTCTGTTAAGTCTGCCTATTATAAGTTACAAGGAAATTTTGTAGAGGAAGAGGATAAAGTATTTCATATGTTGTGGAACACAAAGGTAACCCCGAACGCACAATTTCTAGGATGGAGAATATCCTTGGATAAATTACCAACAAAGGATAATTTAATTGTGAGGGGGGTTCAACTACAACATAATCTATGCGAGTTGTGCCAAGCAAGTGCGGAGAGTGCAGACCACCTTTTCTCCTCCTGTAGAGTAGCCCAAAAGGTGTGGAACCTATGTGATAACTGGCTAGAGGTGAGCTCTGTGCACCATTTTAAAGCTAAGGAGAATTTTAAGCACTTTTCTATTATTAATCTTAATACTAGACAAAACTCTATATGGAGAGGCATGTGGTTAGCGATAGTGGAGGAAATCTGGAAACATAGGAACGGGGTAATAAGGAAAGTTGATCCTGACGAAATATTTGGTTTAACACAAGTGACAGTTTGGGTTTGGATGAAACATAAAATTCCCTCAGTAAATTTTTCATATAGTGATTGGGTTTTTCACCTCTCTCATGCTTAAAATCCTTATGATATGATAACTACTGTGTGTTCTTAGTTTGACAAGTGAGAAAGATGCAGAACTTTTTTAACAAGGACGTATATTGTTTAAGTGGAACTTGAACATACTTGGGATAAGCACAACCTTGCCTTTCTCTCAAGACTGTGTTCCTCAACTTTTCTCCATTTAGATGAGGACTTTGAGCTCTTCAATTCGATGTGGAATTTGTCCAGGCTATGTTGATTATGTTTTATTGCTTCAGATTATGTTTGGCTCCTGGTTGGGTTCATGGTATTGGTGACCTTTGAATGCATCATTCTATACGCTTGCCTATACCTATTCATGTGTAGGGTCTTTCTGTCTGTATTTTTGGTTGTGTATTTTGGAGCAGCAGAATAAGTTTGTGGCTACTGCTTTAGTCCCATGTGCATATTCTTTAGGGTCCTTTTAATCTTTGATGGATCTCTAGTTTTTGACTGTCATGTCTTGAAAGGTTTCGATGTCAAGCTTTTGCATGTTTTTATACATGTTATTGAGCTTTTTGTAAAAGGGTTAAAGCACCCCATAAGTGTTCTTCTTTAATTTATTCATTCTTTGCTGAAAAAAAATAATGTTAAATATGTGTTTTAATCCATCAATTTTAACATAAAATTGGAATTCGTTTATTTTTGAAAATTTAATACATTTTAGTTTTCAAATTTAAAAAATAAATGCATGTAATCATTTTAATCCCATTATGTTAATTTTTTTAGATGTCAAACATGTTTCTCGATATATTAAATGTCAAACGGTATAAATAACTCAAATGTTAACATGAAATGTATTTTACACATTAAAAAATTTGACGTAATTTGTTTTAAAATATTATATCCATTTATTTTTAAAGTTTGAAGACTAAAATATATCAAAATTTATAAGAGAACAAATTCAATTTCATATCAAAATTCAAACATCGAAAACATATTTAACTCACAAAAATATGTCAATATTTAGTGTATTGAACTAACAATTTATTTAAGAGCAATGTTTTAAATAAATAAAATCACTTTACAGATAATATTAAAATAAAACTATATGATAAACTATTAATGCAAATAAATTTGATATTTTTAGAAAATAATTTTAAATATGTTAAAATACAGAATATAAGTTTTAAGAATTTAATTTTAAAAACAACTTCAATTTCAATTTTATGTGTATAAATAATATATATATACATATATACATATATATATATATATATATATATATATATATATATATATATATCTATAAATTTTTTTAATAATTGTTTTTTATAAATTATCTTATTTTGATCACTTGATATTTCTTTTAATATTAAAATAAAATTCACTACGATTATAATGGAAAACAAGCATCTGCAAATTGAATAACATAATACTTATATTTGTCCATTATCATATGGATAATTAAAATGTATTTACATATTATCAATTTAGTATTTCCCATGAATCTATTTTTAATATTATAATAAAATATTTTATTAGTAACGGATTTTAGTGATAAAAAAATAATTAGTTATTATAGTGACCAATTTATATACTAATTTATAAACTAAAAATTATTGATAACTAAAATAGTTTCTAAATTAGTCATTATACTGAATTAGTTTTGGTCATTAATATTAGTTATCAAGATTTTAGTTAGAAAATAATTGGTCTCTAAATTTGTATAAAAATTGGTCGGACAAATTTAGAAACCATTTTTGTAGCTAAAACACTTAGTAGTTAATGTTAGTGACTAACTAGATATCAATTCACTATAGTGACTAATTTGTAGACCAACTTAGAAACTATAGTTACCAATAATTTTTAGTTTATAAATTAGTATCTAAATTGGTCACCAATAATTTTTTTTTTAGTGTAAGTTATTTTTTACTAAGAGTAATCACAATTCTTATTTGTTTTTCACTTGTCCTCTTTGATGTTATGGCTTTTATTTTAAAAAGAAGAAGAAAAAGATTAATCCATACTCATATACATTATTATGCTCCAACAAGTTGTTTGCAAGAATGATATTATATTTCCTTCCAAATAATCTAAGCTTAGTCTATAGAAAAAAAATAGTTATAAGGAAAGATCAGATCAAGTAGGTCTCACATAGGTTAATTATAATTAATTTAATAATTAGTTTCTGTCAATGATGCAGTTATTAAGAATATATATAAACTATTACAACTAGTAAAAATTTTGTTACAATATATTTTTTATTGACCCAAATAATTTAACGAGAGCTTTTACATTAGTTTTAATTTTTTTTTTGGTTAAATTTTATCAAAACTAAACATCTATAGATGAATAATGAATTTTTAATTTTATTTTTTTAAACACATATAATTAACATCAATTTTTTCAACTACCGATTAAGTAATTAAATGATTTTATATTAATATAGATAGTTTTAGGCGTAATTACAGTATAAGAAAAAGAAGAATTTAGCATTGGCAAAGACTAACGTCAGTAAGTAAAAAGTTTATGTTAAATAGTTTTTAGTGAAGAATTTGTATAAAAGAAGAAGTAGAGGAGAAGAATGTGAATGAATAAAATGAAAAATAAAATATATGTGTGTTGATGAAAAAAATAAGTGTGAATGAAGAAAATAAATATGAGCGAAGAGCCGATGAGAGATGAGTATGAATGGAATCATGAGTGTGAATAAAGGATGATGCGAGTAGAAAAAATTTTATGGGTGTAACCAACACGATGATGTAATGAAATTTATATTAAAATAGTAAAAGAAAAATTATAAGTAAAAAGATAAGTCATCTTAATAAAAGTAATTTACATTATATTCGTTATTAAGACACGCACATATTTCATAATATATATTTAATATTATATATATATATATATAATATTAAAAATGAGCAAACTAACTTACTTTTAGTTAACATATAACTTAAATAACATAATTTAATTTCTCTTCATCATTAAATTATTTTATATGTGATGTTAAATGTTTACCGTGCACCACTTTAATCATAAACTAATAAGTTTAGCTATTAAATAATGTTTTATAAAATAACATATAAAGCACTGTGCAACATGAACTTTCCAATAATATTCACGAATAATATTGACAAACCAAACCAACTGTTAAATAATTATACTCGATTTACAGCATCTTTATGGCAATATATCTCAAATTTCAAATAAATTAAATATTTATTGGTATGTTATCTGGCCTTAAACATTTAATTTATCCAAGATATTTTTGGTGATATTGGTGAAAGCAATACTAGTTTTCTTTCTATAAGGAAAAAAAATTGAAGTCAATATATATGTATAATATCAGTGACATTCTCAAATTGAATTTTTGACATAAAAAATATACATTATTTTCCTTCTATTTTTTATTTTTATTTTGACAAGTTTATGTATTAAATGTTTAGATAAAGGGACCCTTTGATTTTTCAAACTACAGAAATTAAAAATATATATTTTAAATTTGAGAGACCAAAAAGATATTTAAAATCTTTTTCAAAATTAAAAATATCATCTAAAAATGGGGCATTTTGATATGTTATTAAAAACTAAACACATTTTAAAACTAATTATTGCTTGGATTTTAATTGATGCCAAAAGAATCATGCAAGTGAGGTATTTCACAGAGAAACCAATTATTAGTAGTATTTTATTTTAGACTTAAATAGTTATTTGGCCTTAGTTTTAGTTAAGTTTTTTTCACTTTGATCCTATTTTTAAAATTATTTTCAATTTGGTCCTATTTTTCATTAATTTCATCCAATTAAATCTTTTTCCTTAATTCTGTCTAAATATTTAACGGAACAGTGGTCAGCGTGATTCGTTTCTTGTGACGTGGAACACTGTTCAATAACGTATTCATTATTTTATTGGTCTTTTAATTTTAATTAGAGAGTTTAGGATTTATAATTTGTGGAATTGGATTTAGGGATTCCTCGTGGATTTGGAAATTTCTTTGAATTGGGGATTTCAGAGCAATTGCTCCTCTCATAATGATATTACTGTCATCAATACTGATCTATGAAGATTTGTTCGCGGAGGGTTCTAGCTGTTCATTGCGGAGGTAGAGTTTGTATAATTTTTTTTTTTGTATACGCAACACTTACCATGTCTTGGGCGATATCCTGAACAACCCTGCGAGATACCGTAAGTAATATTTATGTCAAACACCTTAAGTGCATGGTGTGTTGATTGATTTGTAAGGTGATGAAATGGTTTTGTTTTGCAGAATTTGATGTTGTGGATAGAGCTTGCTGTGGAGTGGGAAGGGACAGAGGTCAAATATCATGTCTGCCATTGCAATTTCCATGTGTGAACAGAAGGCAGATTGTGTTTTGGGATGGCTTTCACTCATCAGAATCCGCCATTTGCTTGGAGAGTTGTTAATGGACCGCAAGATGATTGTTATCCTGTTAATCTCAAACAAATGGCTCTCATTTGATTTCCTCTTCATGTATCATCCTTGCATTTATACAAATAAAATATAAATAAAATGTACCAAAACTCAATTCAAAAAAGTTCAATATCATTATGAGAGGAGGAATTTGCTTTCATTCTGCTGGTGCCTTATAACTCACCTCATATCATTTTGCTTTCATTCTGCTAGTTCAATATCATCATGAATCATGAGAGGAGCAATTGTTCTGAAATTTCCAATTCAAAGAAATCTCCAAATCTACGAAGAATCCGTAAATCCAATTTCACGAATTATAAACCTTAAACTCTCTAATTAAAATTAAAAGGTCAGCACAATAAAATAACGGACACGTCATTGAACATTGTTCTACGTCACATAAACGAACCATATTAATCACTGTTCCGTTAATTATTTAGACGAAGTTAAGGAAAATTATTTAATTGAATGAAATTAATGAAATGTATGACCAAATTGAAAACAATTTCAAAAATAGGACCAAAATGAAAAAATTTAATCAAAACTAAACCAAATGACTATTTAAGCCTTTATTTTATATCTACTCACTATTGGTACTGTTCTTCTCCTTACTCAGAAGCACAATCTGGAGTATGTTATGGAAGACTTGGCAACAACCTGCCAACCCCCACTGAAGTTGTGGCACTCTACAACCA
>Ga0214545_1005588_pt1 | contig 22574 bp, 22 predicted proteins | sample CNSS4metaG_FD_160064 | JGI IMG/M metagenome (GOLD analysis project Ga0214545, IMG submission 160064) | Root nodule microbial communities from cowpea collected in UCLA plant growth center, Los Angeles, California, USA - CNSS4 | ecosystem: Host-associated > Plants > Roots > Nodule | place: USA...
TATATATATATATATATATATATATAGGGTTACTTAATTAATTGTGAATATTTTAATAATTTAAAATTGGACGGAGATATGGCGGGAACGAGTATTATGACAAGGATATGTACATTCCCTTACCCATTCCCACACCCAATTGAAAAACTCGGGGATTCCCTATACCAATCAATGCGGGGATTCTCCATCAAAACGGAGACGGGTTTAGGCAATACTCACGGGAGCGGGTTTATTTGTCATCTCTAGTGTCAGACTCTCATTGCACAATCAACAATTGGTCAAACCTGGTGAAAGTCTGGTCAAAATATTCAAGGTTGGTCAAATGAGAGGGCTTTAAGTGCAAATATTCATTTTTTTGGATTTCTCTACAAATTTGGACTACAAGATTGCATGGGCTGAATTGGAATTTTGGGGAAGATTAAGTTTTTGCTAATTTTTTAGATATTTTTAGATAATTAATCAAATAATATCAACTGATAATATCTTCCAAATATTTTCAAAACTGTTAAAATTTGTTAATTATTTGAAACATATTATATCAAGAGATAAAATATTTTAGCAATAAGAAAAGATAAAGTCTAAGTCCAATCAAGGCCTATATAAAGACACCAAAGGGGAAGCAAAAGAGAGGAAAGTTTCAAACTTCGAAGTTTAGGAACCCTTTAGAGGGCCTAATTTCGTTTTGTCTCTCCATTCTTCTCCTATTTTTATTTTATTTTGATTTCATGGAGTGCTAAGCTTCAAGGGTTGGTTCCACTATAATTTGATTATGAATTTTGAGGTTAGAATATAATAATTGATTTGTTCATTTGATTATTGTTGTGATTTATATTTTTCTGTCTTTTATATATGAATAAAGTAAAAGTAATAATTTTTACATTGTTGCAAGTTAGCACAATGTTAAATCTACATAACATATCAAACATATGAGTTCAAGGGTTTTTAATTTTAATTGAGAATGTAATTTGATTAAATTTAGAAACTTTCATGTGATTGAATGAGTTTTTGCCAATGATCGAGAATGTACTTTGATTAGAGGTGAAAACTTTAACTATAATTAATCAAGAATGTACTCTGATTAAATTATCTTTTTGCTTGATATTAGAGGTAAAAGAATAAACATGATTAGGCATAATAATATTTAATTGAGAATGTACTTTAGTTAAATTTACGATGATTAATCTACAAATTGTTTGCTTTTAATTGAGAATGTACTTTGGTTAATAGTGAGAACGCTAACAAATTAATTGAGAATTTACATTGATTAATTTGAAAATCTACAACAATAACTAATTGAGCAATAATCTTTATATAACCGATTATGGATCTACTTTGAAAAAGCAATAAAATCAATCTATTTTCTTTATAATTGTTTTTATATCTTTTAATCTTTTTCCAATATTATTTTATTTGACTAACCCTTTGTATAATTTTTATAAGAACTAATTTGTTATAAATCGATCAATTCCATGTTTGTTGGGAGACGACTTTGAGTTACTTTACCCTTTTTATTTTGTTGATTACTATCTTAGCAATACTAAAGTTGTTATAATTTAGTAGTATTAATTTGATCGCGTTAGTGACAACGTTATCATTCACAAAAGGTGTCTAGAGAAATCTCAACATACTTTGACTATCAATCATGAGTGAGTTTTACAAGAAGGGTGCTCCTCCATTTATAAGAGCTTTGGTCAGCCTAAAGTTGCACAAAAGGGAGGGAGAACCTGCATCGTGAAGTGTGGATCAAGTTCCAAGTGATACATATGTTTTCCACATTGCACCATGTGCAAAGTGAGAAGAAGATGTGCCTCTCTCATTAAGTGATCGACCTAGGGTTTGAATTAGGCCACCTCTAGCCCAATTAAAACCTGAGGTAGGTTACTCTGATTCAGCTATAGTGAAGCTAGGTGTAAGCCAAATTATTACAAAAATGGCCCAAATGCAACCAAAAGAATATACTCTACTTCGCCCAAATATAAGGCCCAATAATCCTAGTCTAAATCTTCACCATCCTCATTGGCCCACATGAACATTAACTTGGGCCTGTTGAGCACTATGGTGTCCCATTCTTCTGGTATCCTCTTTACCATAACTCTAGCACTAGGTCCCTTGGCTAGGGGTTTGTCCTCATTCCCTCCCTTTTGAAAAGCATTTGTCCTCAAATATGGAGGGTATGCCTCATCATCTATACCACCTACAAAAGGAATAAGGTCAGATACATTAAAGGTGGCATTCACTTCATACTCAAACAATGGATCTAGCCTATATGCATCATCACTAACTCTTTTAAGAACTTGAAAGGGACCATCTCCTTAGGAATTAAGTTTAGACTTTCTTTGTTTAGGAAATTTGTCCTTGCTTAAAAGAAGTCAAACCCAATCCCCTTCTTAAAAAATGATATCTATTTTCTCCTTATGTTTGTACCTTATGTATCTTTCTATTTGTTGTTGAATTTGGGTTTTATCTTTCTCATGTAATTTCTTGATAATTTTGGATTTAGCTACCCTTTCCTTGTGAATAAATTCAAAAAGGATGGGAAGTTGTAGTAAATCCAAAGGAGTTAGAGGATTAAAATCATACATAACCTAAAAAGGAGAGATCTTAGTAGTCTTATGAAGTATCCTGTAACATCCCGTCAGGATATTAGGAGTTTATAATAAAATAAAGAAAATAAATAAATAGCAGAGCATTTATTAATACCTCTATTTCCCAAACGCGGGAAAAGTGAAACTTTCACACACACACACACACACACACACACACACACACACACACACACACACACACACACACACACATATATATATATATATATATATATATATATAATAGAAGCTGAACTTTAAGATTTGCCAAATGTCATAATCCATAATAATACTCAAATGAGTTTACATTTCATTTCCAAAAACAGAAAATACAAGTATATAAAATGCCCCGGATATCCCCTCTCTGTAGCTAAGCTTCACCTGAGCCACCTGCATCAACAACATATGCTCCCGTGTACCGTGTACACGATCATCGCCAAACACACGCAGATAGGGTGAGCTTAACAGATAACACATATACATAAAGCTTACAGGTATATAATTATACAACCACATGTAACTATACATAACTTAAACACCTCACACTGTTCCATTCTTTAATTTCTACCATCTGACCCCCAATCAGATTATTCGTGTCCTACATCATCTAATGAATTACTTCAAGGTGACTTGCTGCCATACCTATCGGCCACTACCGATAGAGCACGTGCGGGAAAACATGCTACGGATCATACATTGTAACGCCAGGTAAAGTTCCCATATACGAACATAGTTCGTATCGTCCCAAGACTACCAAACTCGTCAGCCAACAACTGAGGAGGGTAATCTAACTGGACCCATCCGTACTGGCCACAACCAGCACACTCACACCGGCAACACTCGCCAACCTGAGCCACAACTCAAGGGTTCCTCGTGTTCATCCGCCATCACGAGCCACAACTCAAGAGATGTTATTCCGAGCCACAACTCAAGGAATACCATGTGCTTAACCCCTATCCCGAGCTACAACTCAAAGGATACATTCCGAGCCACAACTCAAGGAACACCAGCAATCCCACCTTTAAAGCACCACTAGACACCTTGTAGATCACAATCACGAAACCAACATTTCAAGCTACAGCAGTACAAATCGCCTGGTGGGGGACACGTGCAGCCAGGCGCTGCCAGCTCCCAGACCGCCTGGCGGGTGTCGCGTACCGCCAGGCGCACAGCGCTTATAGTTCGTCCTCGCTGCTGGTTCCGCCTGGCGGAAGGAACTTCACCGCCAGGCGCCCACGCACCAGTAGCCCACTGTTGGCCTCTACCGCCTGGCGGTTCCCATTGTCCCGCTAGGCGCTGTGACAGTAACATCACTCTGATTGTATTGGTTATTTCACAATGACTCCACTCATCAACCCAAGTATCCATATTCACCACCTCATTCCTCACTCACCCATATTTCTCCAATGATGGTTACTATCATCAAGATACAATCCTTCAACTCATATGTCCATACTAGTTTACCACCTTAGTCCTCCTTAAGGATCATTCAATCATTTATACTTTTTCTGAGTTTTTTTTACCCCAAAATCATAAAGAACAGCTAACCACCCCGTTGTGTTAATCAAATTACGCACTTTCTCATTTACCATTAGTAACCTAAACCATAATCCAACTCTCTACAAAGTTGCTTAACTACTCTATCTCCATAACAGTCCTCACATCATAACATATAGGGATATTACCTTACTCCTTGGACTTAAAGTATCTTTTACTTTTAATCATAACTATCGTGATACACTATCTGCATATCTGCATATCATAATTGTTGTTACACTGTTTTAGGCATCATACCAGAATCTCATTTCCCAAATCCTTCCTCATAATTCCCTATACTTATCATAATCTAACCATCTATAAGTTATAGGATTTCCTTTTTACAGGCTCATAATCCAATGACCCCAAGCTCCCTCATAAGGTGCCAACCCTCCCAGTGAACTACCTCAGGCCCTCAATTCTCTCGCAGCCAAACAGAGCCACTTTCCTTACACTGGCGCCTCAAGTCCCATACCGCCAGGCGGTGCATCAGTTCTGGAATTTCCAAAATTTTGCACTGCCCTCGCAAGCATCCAATTCTCTCCCCAGTTCTCACAAAGTTCCACACCCATAAAATTTGCAATACCCACAGTACCTACTCCCTAAATTTTCCCTCAGGTTTGCCACACGAATGGGTCTTACAGTATCCAATTTTTCCAACCTTTCAACCTTAATACCTAGTTGCACTGTTACATTTGATTAAACCCAAACTTTCCAGCATTCAACAGTAATTTCAACAACTGATCATGCACCAATAATTGACACAAAGTCTCCCCCGATTGGAAACCACCCAGAACCCCGAAATCATCAAAATCGAGACCTAACGCTCGCGTCGCCTAGCGGCTGGATCAACACCGCTAGGCCCTTCATCCAAAACCCAGAAACTGATAAGAACCCCACGCGTCGCCTGGCGGCTGGGAGTGTGCCGCTAGGCGGTTCCCCTTCCAGAACCCCAAAACCAACTTAAAACAGATGAGTCGCTTGGCGGTGGTTAATCACCTGCCAGGCGGTTTTTGGAAATTTTCCAGAAATGCAGAAATTCGTGAATACAACAGCAGATAGGCATTCAATTTATCATACATCTCATGTTATTATTATTTAAAATAAAACAACGGAGTCCAGCTCCCCTAACCTGATCTCCTTTGCTACACTTGAAATCCTCAAACTCTTTCCTTTGGTCACCAATGGCCACTCTTGAATTTCCTCAACCCAGCCTCCAAATTCACTCACGCCAGTCCTTCTCACTCACTTTTTGTCTCTGTTTTCTAAGTCTATGTTCAACCTTGCAAAACCTTGTCTAAACCCTCACTCTTGCCTTTTAAACTAGTGCTTTAGGCTAACCCAAAAATCAAAAACGAAAATGCACCTTATTATCTTTTAATGGCCATTCATTTCTCATTATGAATGGTGATTACAGCCACCCTTGGCTGCTGATTCCAGTAGGTTTCTCTTACCCCTTCCAATTCCTTCCAAAGTTAACATTAGCAAAATAAAAATAAAGTTTAATTTAAGTTTCCTAAGACTTGAACCCATATCCATGCAATTGTCAAACCAGTATCAAACCATCATGCCAATTCATATTTCATGCTAACACTCATAATTCAATTATCATATCATTCCATAGCATGTATTCATAGATTTAAATAATAAAACAATAACAAAAGTTAACATACATAGGACTCGAACCCAAGTCCTCTCACACATTTAAAGTACTCTCAACCACTTGAGCTAGTACTTTTTCACATCATACTCTTCCTAATTTAATGTCATAATTATTTTCCCACCCACATTTATTAATTATTTATTTATTTAATTAATTAAATCCTACGGGTCTTACATATCCTATTATAAGAAAACTCAATGTGGGGAAGGTACTCATCCCAAATTTATGGTTACCCTTCAAGATTAGCAATAACATAATGGATAGAAACTTATTGACAACTTATGTTTGTCCATCCATTCATGGGTGATAGGAAGTAGAAAAGGTAAGTTTAGTTCCTACTATTGACCAAAGGGTTCTCCAAAAATGACTAAGTAACTTGGAGTCTCTATCAGACATTATGGTGCGGGTTAACCCACGAAGTCTAACCACATCTCTAAATAAGAGCCTAGTTATGTTGTTTGCATTATCCACTTTGTCATTGGGAATAAAAATTAAAATGAGCCATTTTGCTAAATCGATCTACTACAACAAAGATAGAATCCCAAGTTTTTTAGAAGACTAAGAACAAAATTCGTGCAAGTATCTTCCAAAGGGGCTAAAGCAACAGGTAAGACGGTGTAAAGCTCATAAGGCATGTCCTAGACTTAGGTTGTAAACATGACACACATCTATGGCAATGTCTATAGACATCCTTCCTCATATGAGGCCAAAAGAATTTTTCCTTAAGCAAACTCACCCCCGCCCCCGCCCCTTTCTTATGTGTTTCTTTGACTGGTAGTTTTCAGGTACACAAATTTTCCCTTCTTTAAACAAGTACCCCTCAGATACATAGAAACCTCCTTGTATTTTCTTCAAACACTCAGCATAGGTGAAAGAGAACTCAAAATATTAAGCATACATTTCCAGTATGTGATTAAATCCAAGAATTTGGACTCCCAATTTTAAAAATAAGTTGTTCCTTCTTGACAAGGCATCAACCATAATACCTTTCTTGTATTTAATCACATAAGGAGATTATTCCAAGTACTCCATCCACTTAGCTGTATTTTATTCAACTTGTGTTGGTCCTTCAAATATTTAAGTAACTCATGATCACTATGAATGACAAACTCTTTAGACACTAGGTAGTCTTTCCAAGTTTGAAGAGCTCGCACAAAAGCATACAAATCTTTGTCATAGGTGGGATAGTTGCGAGAGGTACCATTGAGTTTTTCACTAAAATATGCAATAGGGTGACCTCCTTGCAACAATACAACATTTATGCCAACTCTAGGTGCATAACACTCTAGCCAAAATGTTTTTGAAAATTCAGGTAAAGCTAGAATAAGTGCATTGGTGAGTTTCTCCTTGAGTTGTGCTTTTTCTTATTTTTCTCCCTAACAAAATATGACATCCTTCTTCATCACACTTTCTCTTCGCACTTTACTCTATTTTTTCTCTTCTTCTCCATACTTTTTCCACTAGTCATTGTGCACCTCTTACATTATTTTAGTCATTCCTCCATCCTCTACTTCTTGTATTCCATACTCATTGTTTGGACTCATTGTCACTGTTAGAAACTTTCCTAGCTACCCATTTCCCTATCGCATCGATGTTTTCGTTTCATGGGTTTGTTTTCAAAAAGAAATTCATTCATTGTTGTTGTGTTAAATTTCATTACATATTGGTTATTCCAGAAAGTTTTGAGATTGAACAATTTAGAATTTACTTTTCAAAAGGTAAATACATTCTAAATTGTAAAATTCATTGCCACGACTAAAAAAACTCATATTTCTTGTTAATTTTGTTTTAATTTTTTTTTGTAGAAAATACTTGTAAATTTTGTTATGAAAAAAAAAGTTGTAGAAAATTACTGCTAATTCTTTTGCAAAATATTTTGTATAAAACATTTTTTTCAACAAATTTTGTAGGAAATACTTACGAATTTATAATTTTGTAGGAAATAATTACCTACAAAAGAATTACTTACCAATTAAGATTCCTAGAAAAAATAGCAGAAAAAATAATAGAAAAAATAGTAGAAAAAAGTTTTTTCTTACAAATTTTTTTAACAAATTTACAAGAAAAATCTCATGTAATATGAGAATTTTTAGTAGTGTGCATTCTTATTGCACAATTCAAAATGTATATTTCAAAATTTAAATACATTTTAGATTATGGAATCTTATCAAAAATGCAATTTTTTATCCAGAATGCTACTCTCTATTCACTCATTTAAGTCATCCCATGTACCAAATACCTATAGCAATATATTACAATATAAACATATGTCATGTGTTATTTTTTTTTTACACAAATAATAACAAATTTGGCTTACCTCACCTATTGTAAAAAGATTGAATGCAATCTCCTTCAAATTCCACTATATGAGACTCATTCGTGTCAAACATCTTATCCATTTCATATATGATATTTTGCTCCAAAATTCAAAATTCATTTTTATATTCCACGATACTGAAGTAACGGTAAGAGTGATAAAACAATTAATGTAGTACTTGATATTGAGGTACAATTACACATTCTAAGCATGGACTAGAAAAAATGTATGATGGTGTGTATGGAAACAATGGGGTGCATAAAGTGATCACCTCTTGTTTAAGGGTTTCAACTTCTAGGACCCTATATTTTCTTAAGCACCTCCCATGCATTTCAAATTAAATTGTGTAAGATTCAGAAAGAAACACTATTAAGAAAGTTCGAGAAGGGGTATTCCTTTATCAATTCCAAAAAGAAGAACTTGCTTGCATCTCATCTTTACGTTTCGAAATGTAATGGAAGTGCAGATTTTTTTGGAGTATAAAGAAATAATATCTGAGAATGTGGAATAATTTAGATTCCCACGGTCATTTTGACTCCCCAACTTGGAGGAAAGTTTTAATGTCTATACTAAAAATATGAAAAAAAAAAAAATCTTGATAGCGTAAATCAATAGTCGTATCAGTCCATCATCTAAAAAATGTAACTAAAATGATGATATTAATAAATAATTTAAAATTAAAACCATAGTAAGTGACTAAATTTAGATAGTTATTTACTATCACCCAGAATAACTAAAGTAATTATTATTTGAAATCAACTTACACAGTTATTTCAATTTAATTCGTAGTCTTAATTTTTCAGTCTGAAGAAACAATTGTATTACCAACTCATAGAAATGTGCCTTTTTAGAAGATGCCCGTGATTTTGTACCAGAAACATTAGCAAACTGAAGTATAAAGCACCTAATTAAGTTTACAAATTCACAAGAGCAATTAAATGTACAATGCAATTGTTATTCTATACTTCATAAAGATCACAGCCAGCACACCACAGAGGGGATGTTTTCAAGGGTGTTGAAGAATTTACAAACACTTCCAATCTACTTTGAAATTTCACTTCCTTTGTTTTTAACAAAGCAGGGAGAGGAAAACAGACCCCCATTTCTACACACTTTTTATGCCTAGGCTTAATTCTATTCTCAAGGCTAAATGAGAAATATTGTGGAAATTCTATCAGCTCCTTCAAATCTCTCCCCATCTCCACCACAAAGTAACTGTATTTAGGCTCCAAATTATTTTTAATACTATAACAAAACAGCTGAGGAAATCTGCGAAACATTATAGTTGCATCACGGCGAGAAAACCCAATATTCTCAAAGTAATCAACTCTGGGCATGAACTTTTCTTCAACACTACATGATAGCAAGTCAGTGTGCTTGTTTACCTCTTCTATGCCAATACTTTGGAGGAAGTATAGGGTAGGACGAAGTCTCTTACTAACACTGCAGACAAGCAACCTGGGACGGCGATTTATAACCCGCTTAATGTCTGAACAACACACGTGTACCTCGCTATGAAGGAAGGTGAAGACAGGTATTATGTCGGAGACATTGGTGGTCAGAATCTCAGGGCACATGCCAACCATACGCCGGAACTCGGTCGCAGTGAAATCCATGGAGGTGATGTATTCCACAGTCGATTTTATGTCTGTAAGAGAGGTAGTGATCAGCATTGGATGGTTTTCAATTAGTGAGAAAGAGTCGATGCCAATGGATTCTAGATAGAGGAGTTTCTTTTGGAAACCAGTATCTGAATTGGGAGGGAGGGTTTGCTTTGGACATCTCCACTTTATTACCTGTGGTACAGCATAAGCACATGAATTTATTCAGTAATCTTAACAATTTGACATGCAAGCAAATACTCCATTCTCTCGCTGAGAAAATGAATTTAATGTGCATGTTACAGCCTTATAGGAGAAACAAACAAACAAACAAACCCAAGTGTATTAGTGCACACCAAACAGAAAAATAGCATGTGTAAAACTTTGTTTCTCCACTCAAATGGGTGCTCAAAGAAAACCTATTTACAAATTTTAGTTGTTGTTCCAAACACATATTATCAAGCAAACAGCGGAAAAAACAACTAAAATATTTCATATGCCCTAAACATGCTGTTAAATGTAATTTTGGACACGCGGAATTTGCATAATTCAATAAGCAGAGTGCAAATTTAGAGAACCAAAGCCCTATCTGAACCTTTGATCAAGATTTTTATTACCCTATAAATTGAGTCTTATGGCCAAAGTTATATTTGTTGTCTATCGTCATGCCATCATTAAGTTCCACTTTCTATAACAAATTTAGAAAAGAAAAGCATGTTAAAAATACAGTGCACAAAGAAAACAACCACCATTCCAAGGCTAAGAATGTGGCTGTTAAACTCACAGTTTTGGAAAAACTATTCCCCATTCCAAGGCTAAGAATGCTAGTAAATTTGCTTGGCTGCAAACTCAGAAGAACTTGTATTAACTTGCAAGTTCAGGGACAAGTTCATGGGTACATAGAAGTGAAGCAAATTATCCTTCAAAACTCCTAAAAAATAAGAATTTTTATGTTTTGCTTCCTTTCGGTTTCGTTCTGAAAACTAAGTTACCCAAAACCCAAGTGACTATTTGATGGAATCTACCAAAGACTGCACTTGGAAGAATTTGAATAATAAAGATGGACTGATTTGCATGATATGCCCATGAAGATATATCACCTAATGCTATTTTCTACATGTTGATGAAGACTTTATGACAAAACCGAATTCACATAACACAGAAAAAGCATTGGTGGTTAGAGTTTAAGCAGTTGAACTAAATAATTGCTTAAGCCCTATTACCCTTCATTATTAATGTAATTTTTCTAGTTCTTTTTTTTTAAATATTTTATGAGTTTTAAGGCTGTCAAGAACAGTTTTTTAGTGTTTTTCAGCTTCCCAAACCATAATGATAGGTAATGGGATACCGGAGTCAATTCTACTAGAAATAAGTGTTGGTGGGAATTTATTTCTTTGTGGAGCCTGAGTGGGCATTTACTACTTGTTGCCTCTAAGCTTACAAAGAACCTTATGTAAGATTTTGAGGGGTGACAATTGAATTAAACTGAAAATTTTTCCAATTGAGAGGATTCTATATCTATAGGTTCTTAGGAAGTAATTTTGCTTCTATCCTTGAATTTCTTAATTCCAAATGTCAATCTTTCTCAACTTATTAATGTTTAGAGATTGTGGTGTTTATCTTTCATTTCTTAGCTCAACCCATATTTTTCCATTTTAATTTCTCACTTTTCTTACCACAATTGTCCAAAGAAATTCATGTTTTGAGATACTCAAATCTTGATCCAAGAGGGTTCACATCACCAATTGTGACCCATGATTGCATTGGAGTATTACTTGGCCATCAACCATTTCTCCATGGCTGCCATCAACCACGAAGCAACACCAGTCATTCATCTGACCAGTCACCAACCATGAATCAGATCTATGTCTGCAAAGCGTACAACAGGATCTCAGTAGCTAAAGAACGGAACTGAGCAGCCACAAATGGAAGCCAGCAACTGCAAAAGAACCAATTACACCCTTTCTGACCTGCAAGCAACTGAAAGCTAGAGATGGTATGCATTGAACCCTTAACTTCCTTCATACATTATTAAAACTGAAACCTGTATGCCCAAACCCAAAGGCCAGCAACCCTCCTCTCTTTTATTTTATTTTGTATTTGCCAATTAATTAGGTTTTATTATTTGCTGTTACTAAAAATAGAACCTTTAGTTTTTTGCAGTAAAAATGAACTGAAATTTGAGTCCATAGCTTGGATCATTAAGAACGATTGTACTATCATTTGTTACTATGGTTTGTATGTATACTATGATTACATATTTTTAATATTATTTTACCCAAGGTAAAACTACTTGTTTAGTTTACCAAGCCTCCACAGGTTTAAATAAACTCAAGTTAGACAACCTTACTAAGAGCCTGATTGTTTTAGAAGCTGTTCAATCACGACATATTTGAGTATAAAGGGATTAATAAACTTCAAATAAAAGCTATCTAAAAGCATGAAAGGTGCATCGAAATTTTGACTTTTCCCCTTCGTCCAAGTTAAAATCCTAATCAAATGGACCATAGAAAATTCCAATTCATTAGAGACCATAGGTATTACCCTAAAGCAAGGGATTTGTCAAGCATTTTAAAATGAGAAAGTCTTAAACAACAAATATTAAATGCCCATAAAATAAAAAACACTCAGTACTTCAGGGCTTTTGAAGTAAAAGATACAATTTTGTCTAAAACATAACCAATAACAAAATAACATCTTCAATTAAAATTTTGAATCAAAAGATAACCAAATACTAACTATTACAGAACTTTCCCATGCTGATAGCCACCAAGACCTTCATGCAAGATTACCAACGATTTCTACTTAGATACTACACACCTTGAGAAAACAGAAAAAGTTTTTGCACAATCAAAACAAAAACAGTCACCAACCCCACATCAATGGAAAAACAAAAACACCCATTTTGATTCATAGGAAAAGGAACACATCAACAATAAAGGGTAACTAACACCTAAATCCAAAAATCCTTCTCAACATCGCCAAGAACAACCAATACGTTCATTGCACAAAATAAGCATGACTCATAAGGAAAAATCGAAACTTGGGCATTACCAGGCACAATTAGGCAGCCCCAGATAAATAATAAAAAAAAAACAAAGCAAAAACTTGACATCATTGAAGAAGAGGGTGAGGCAGAAACACTCACAGAAGCTGTGACAAAGAACTTTGGTCTTCTGCAATGGAAGAAGGGGATGGAAGTGGGAACCCTCGAATGGAAAGGCTTGCAGAGGCCGGTGAAGGATTTAGGAATGGTTGGAGAGGGGGAGAGAGAGTGGTAGTCAGAGGGAAACATGGGGTTAGAGGAGAAGAGAGTGGTGGCACTGGCAGAAGCCATTTGGGGTCTCAAGAAGAGATAACAGGAGAAACAAGGATGCAGATCGAGGTTAGTGGTGTGGAGTGGTGTGGCTATGAACATTGAAAAAATGTTGAATGATGGAGAAAATAGAGTGTTGGCGTGTGCTTCCAATTGGAGAAGTGGTGGATGAGAAGATAGAGAGATATCTTGCGTGTCACCTCTTTGTGGGGTCTTAACCTTTCTCTACAGATCTGCATCCATACATTTGGAAAATCAATATGGTATTTCTACTTGAAATGTTTTATTTTTATTTCCATGTCATTTAAAAAAAAATAACATCACAAAATTAACACTATGTTTTTAAAATGTTTTTTCTTAATTAGGTTTTTAATCTTATATTTATTAATTTCCAAATTTAAAAAGAATATTTTAGTCCTAAATTTTAAAAAAAAAAGGTATTCTTTAAAAACTAAATTTAAAGAATTAATCTTCTTATATGTAACTTATTTTAGTTTTAGAAATGTTTATGGTCATAATTTTAATTTTTTAAGATGATTTTTATTAGTGAAATATTAATAGACAGAGAGAAAAAGAAGGTACATTTTTTTCTACATATATTTTTGTCTTATTTTACTTTATTGGACTAATTATTGTTATCATTTCCTCTCATAATTTTATTTACACTCTTAACTCTTAAAAATATTTATATCTTAAAACATAGAATGTAGTTTTCTAATTAGAATAAATAAAACATTTCACATTAATTATAATTTTGAGATGACCTAAACAAACAAAAATTATTCTTTTTATTCTTTTAAATTATATAAAAATCGGTTAATAAAAGAAAGTATTTCAGAAAATGTTTAAAATGAGATTTTTTCGACTAAAATTAAAATTTTCCAAGTTCTTAAAGAATTCAGGAGTCCTTACTTTCAAGTAGAGATGTCAACAGAGCGGGTAGGGTACGAGTAATAACTCCTTCGTTCCTTATCCGCTGGATAAATATACGTCATGTACTCGTCCTCATATTTGTACAGGTATCTATTATGCGAGTACCTGCCTTTTTTTTTATTTGCGGATAACCATGGGTACTTGCGGGTATTTACAAAAATATTTTAAAAAACAAATATTTAACCATAAATTCAAATAAAATAAAAATACACCACTGTTATCAATTTTAAATAAAGTTCAAATAAATTCAAGTTCATACAAGTCCAAATAATTATAAAAGTAAATATAAAATGACGTTCAACACAAGAGAAATTCTTTAGTTAATGCTTGGATCAACAAGCCCACTTTCTCCGATTGATTCCTGAAAAATAAACAAATAAAAACTCAATAACAATTTATATTGTAGTTTATTTTTGAATGAAATATTAAAGAAATTACTAACTTCATCATTGTCCACATCTTACTACATTGTATAAAGTTTCATGTTGTCCAATTTTAATCTAGAAGAGTCTGAAAACATAAGAAGTTCATTAAAAATTTCTAACAATCACTTAATTAAAATATCTAAGTAAAAGTGTTAATTTCATTACCTTCCATGTTGGTCCATAACCAGTGTTGGAGTAATTTCATTACCCTCCACAGTATTTGGAAGTAATCTACTACGATGTGGAGTAAGAATCCGGCCATCATTATTCAATGAAGACTCAAAAGCAACAGTTGAAACTAGTGCAGAATTTCCTTTTTACCTCGCCTTATATGCCTCAATTGGCCAGGAACCGAAGCATATAATGGCGCGGTGGCATTTTTGCAATTCCAGCCAAGTTTTATGCCTCGGTTCAGCTAACACCCGAAGCCAAAGACAGTTATAGGCCTCGGTTCGCGCAAAACCGGTGACAAAGAGTGTTATAGGCCTCGGTCCAACAAGACCCGGTGCCAAAAAGGGGTATATCGCTTCGGTTGTTAGAGGAACCGAAGCCATAGGGTTTATTTAGGGTTTCAATTTCGCAAACCCTTCTACTTCCCCGCGCCGCGAATCTGCAACTCTTTCCTCTCTCTCTCTCTCTCTCTCTCTATCTCTCTCTCTCTCCGTTGCAACCTCTACCACCAAAGTCTCCGACCACCTCCGGCCACCTCCGACCGCTGCAACCACGCGAAGGTGAACGTGAACGCGAACCCTCTTTGTGTTGCACCTCCCGTCACCGTCGCGTCGCTCTTTCGTCTCTCTCCCTGCCACCATCGCTGCCACCACCCTCCTCCGTCGCTGCCACCACGATCTTGCAGCCACCGTCGCGGCGTCGCCTCCGCTGGTGCTGCACCTCACTACACAGAGCGCTCTCCCGCATTCACACAACGCCATCAGTGGTTGCGCAAACTAGATCTGTGATTGCAAAACCTGCAAATCAAAAAACCAGATCAGCAAACATTGTCACAACCCCTGCAGATTCACAAACCACCACTGACAATCGCTGTTGCGCGCGAGCCACGAGCACCGCCACGAACACGTTACCACGATGAGAACGCCTCCATTACGGACGCGGCTGAGCCACCGTTGACACAATGGCTTCGGTTCATAGTAGAAACGAGGTAGAAGAGTAGCTCTATGGCTTCGGTTCACACCCGAGACCAAAAGCCATCCCTTTTTGGCCTCACCCTAATATGCCTCGGTTCTGGAACCGGGGCAGAATATCAAAAACAATCGGGGCCAAAAGCCCTTACTGCATTGGTGTGAGATGGGAATTGCTAGAATGTCTCTCGCCAGCATTTGCAAGGTTGGGTATTTTAACCCATTACTTTTCCACCACGCTAAGATATCAAATTGTGCATCTGAATCAAGAAGTATTGTCTTTTCTAAATAACAATATTCTGACTTGAAATTTGGTGTGTCACTTCTCTTTGCAATCTCATGTTTTTCAAAATTTGACCTCCAACTTTCTTTTCTTCCAAGAACACCTATATCCACTTCATTTAGGTTTGAAATTTGAGATGAAGCAGCCAATTTTTTACCCTTGACTTTAATGGCATACTCTTTTACCAAATCTTGACAAATAGATTTTACCTTCTCAATTTCATAATGAGAATTTTCTCCATAATTTTGAGGGAAAAATATAATCTAACAAGTCAATTTTGTACCTAGGATCTAATACAATTCCTACAGCCATCACCTCGTTGATCACACCCCAATACTTATCAAATTTAGCAATCATGGTTGCAGCCACTCCATGAATAATGGAATTAAGATAGGAAAGTCATTCAACTTAATTTCACATATTTCTGGGAAAATGACATTCATAGTTGGATACAAACTACCAGAGAATAAAAGTGTCACATCATAAAATAATTCCAACCTTTGACAAATCTCATTTGCCATCATCCAATCATATTCACTAGGTAAAGCTTTGTATTGATTATCTCGCTATGACAATCTATGAAACACATCTTTGTATTGTGTAGCAACTTGAAGCATAAAAAATGCAGAATTCCACCTAGTCTTGCAATTAAGAACTATTTTTTTCTTAAATGGAATGTTCACTTGACCGCATACCTCTATAAATTTCTCCCCTCTTTTAGGTGTTATTGTCCAAATATGAACACTTTCTCTAATCCTTTCAATGGTGTCAGAGATTATATATAAACCATCTTTAACAATCAGATTTAAAACATGAGCACAACAACGCATGTGAAATAATTGGCCACCTAAAATAAGAGTTCTAGGTAAAATCTTCTAAAAAACTCGCTCAATCATAGCATCATTTGTAGTGCAATTATCAACTGTCAAAGTGGACAAGTTTCTATCTAGATTCCAATCCATCAAACATTGAATTAAGACATCAGCAAGAACTTTACTTGTAAGAGGAGCAAGTACATAAATGAACCTAACATAAAGATAAATATTTTAATAATTTATTCATAAACAAGTAAAGAAAATAATACAAATTGTAATTATATAATTTAGAAACATTACCTCACAAGTCGACTTTCTAGGTTCCATGGCAGACCTTGCTGCTTCTTGACTAAATACATAGTTGCCAACAACTATTGTTTCACTCCCTATTTTTTCTATTTTGAGAAATGCTTGCTTGATGTCTCGAGTTGTTCGAAGTTTGCAACACCTAAATTGCGCAATCAAGTGTGATGTCCCTTGCTTTGACTCCCCTAAAAGTTTTAAGCCACAATAATTACAAATGGCTTTCCACTTTCCATCTACTTTTTTGTTTCTTAAAGTGATTCCATACAACTGATGTGTGTCTTTTCCAAGAATGTTATCCTCTATTTGAAATGAACTTCCAGTTTGTACTTGGGTTGAGTCATCGCCTTCATTCATAGGAACATTATTTGATTCCCTTATATTTGATTCACCAACATTAAAGTCATTTTTCACTTGTTCTTCACCTTCCTTGGGAGTAGAAATTTTTTTCGTAGACATGCTAAACAACAAACCAATACATATTTAGATAATTTATATAAATTCGTAGACATCGTTAATTTAAAATATTACAAATGCACATAACCATATGACTTTTTAATGTTTCTATTATCAAAAATTCTATCAAAGAGGTTGTAAAAACAATTTATAAAGTGAGTATACATAAATTATACATATAATTAATCTTGACAAACCAAAATTGTGCCCTCTGCTATTAAAATAATAAAACTCATACGTTAGTGGTTTTCGATGCATACGAAACTCATGAAATAATAAAATAATAAACCAAAATGCTATTAAAATGATAAAAGTCATACGATAGTAATTTTCAATTCATACGAAACTCGTGAAATATTAAAATAATAAACTAGAAACTCAGTTAAATTAGAAAACCCTTACGAAACCATATTTTTCAATTCTTAGAAAATAATAAAATTCAATTCTTAGAAGTTAATAAACCTCAATTGTCACGTGCCCAGTATTCTTATTTTGTTAACTCCATCATTTGACAACAAACATACCATAAACCCACTGTCTATATAGGGTTTGATGTATATGGCTAATTTCAAAGAAAGGAAAGAGAAGAGTGTCAAGGGGTGTACCTGGAAGAAGACAACGTATCAATACTTGAAGCTGGAAGAATGAAGACAAAAGATAAGACAAGATGTGCAGTGTAAGACCCGGGAAAAATTAGATTAAAGGAAAACAAATAAAAAGAAAATTAATGGCTAGATTAATATTGTTGATTTATTTAATTTAATTAGGTTATTAAATTATGAAATAGAAAATAATTATTATTTGAGTGATTTAAGTTATTGTGGTGTTTATAATAATTATTTAAGTGATTTAAGGAATTAAGGTTAGTGGAGTTTAAGGGCTTTAAATCTTATAATGTACATAATATCATGTGATGGCATGTAGTCTAGTGGTGATAGTTCCGTGCATAGAAGAGCAGATGCAGGATTCGAACCTGGTGTGGGGCCCATGGAGTGTGGGGCCCATGGAGCGTAAATGGGGTTGCATTTCCATGCATGCGGAAATAACGCTGCAACCAATTCAAAATTTCGTTGCTCATTTTCTTTTTATTTCTGTTTTATCTTCTGTTTTTTTTTTATTTTTTAGAGTTAAATGATAAGGAAAAATAAAATGGGCTAAAAACAATCTTAACATAATTATTGGGTGGGATTAGATAAAGCAAAACCCTAGGAATTTTCTTTAGAGAAAAGAGGGAGACCGGAGAAGGAAAAGAGAGAAAGGGTGCAAGTTAGAGTTTTCAGTGGTAGGGAAGAGTCTAGAGAGGTAGGGGAAGCCAACCTTGCTTTCTACTCTTGTTAATCTTGCTTATTTTCTTCTCGTTCTTATGGTATGATGATGGTACAGTTCTGTTTTTCTTCTATTATATGCCTTTATCTTTGATGCTTGAATGCTTTTGTTACTATGTTTTCTTGTCCAGTGGGTGTATAAACCTTTAAACGTTGGGTTCTCTTTTCATTGAGTGCAGTTTTCTTAGTTCACTAGCATCTCATGCCTTTCGTTTTGGGGATTTTAGAGGAAGCTACACTATGGGTTCGTTTTCCTTGTTTTCTCGTTTTTTTATAACAGAACATTGATGATTGGTACCATGGTTGTTTAGTTTGCGTACATAGTGCTCAAGATTCGGATGTTTTTGGTTTCAACAATTTTTATTCTCTTTTCTTCTCTTTGTATGTTTATTTGCATTTTTATGAAACCCGGAGTTTATTTACGGGTACATGATGGTATTGCATACATGGTGCAGTGAGGTTCGAGTGAGAAAATGTTGCAAGAGAGTGAAGCAAGCAGTGAGTGCAGTAAAGTGAGATGTATGCAGGTTATGTGTGAGCAGTAAAGTGAAAATAGTGAGTGAAAGGAGGGATGAGTGTGGTTGTGTGTGTTACGTGAAGTTGGTGCTAGTGTGGTGGAGTCTAGGTTCATGCATGGTGCATGTGGGGGGTTGTGAGCGAGAGGGTTTAAGTGATGTGGGCCATGGGTGCGTGAGTTGCAGGTGTGATGAGTGCGAACGGGTTAGGATCGTGAGTATTAAGTGTGGTTTGAGTGTGAATGAGTGAAAAAAATTTAAAGGTGCAGCCTTGACTTTCTCTTTCTTATTTTCTATTAATTCCATATAAAGATATATGGCTTTTGTTTAATTCACGTGATTGCAGCAGTTTCCTTTTCTCTTTCTTTTCTCTCTCTTTCCTTTAAACCATTCATGTGACTTTTTGAGGGAGGGGTATCCTTTAAAGGAATTGGTGCAGACGGTGCCATGTTTTCTTCCTTTCTCTTTTGGGTTCGTTTTTTTACGTGATTAAAGGATACAAAATCCTTAATTTTTTTCTCTTGTTGTCATGCGTGAAATGAATGGGGCAGCGGGTTTAGAAATGACAAGTACGTTAAGTTATATATTGACTATTTTTCTTTGAAGGGTTTGAATGCGTTAGGAGTATGAATTGACGTTGTAATTTTCTTGCTCTTGTATTTGATTTTTGGTATGTGATTATATACAAGAGTGATATGTGAATATGGTTTGGTTGGGAGACCTTATTTTTCAAGCATGCTGTGATGGTGTATATTTAGTTGGCAATATGAAATTCTCATGGGTAGAATGTGTAACGTCCCATTTAATTATTAAACGAAATTAAAGGAAACGTCATGCGATAAAGTATAGCAGCGTAGTCTTGGGGTCCTTAACGCAACCCCTACAGCCTGGCACACCACGATGCCAATAGAAAACAGATACAATTTTAACAAGGAGTGTAGAGTAAGAAATCATAAGACGATACAGGGGCCGTAGCCCTAAGGAAATCATGAATAAAAAGACCCCGGCCCAGACGGCTAAGCTGCTGAACCACCGTTCCCTTGCTGACCACGAGAACCTTGCCCATCTGCTCCCATCAACCAAGTTGATGATCATCGCGAGGAAGAATAGCCACATACAACACAACCATGCAACAAAACGGGTAAGCTAGAGCCAACAACATATGCATCATACAGTCAAAAGCATTTTCATCATCTCGCATTCATGTAATCAACCAAACATGTTATGACTCTCATTCAATACACTACGACTCGACTCGACTCATCCGGATACGTATAACTTAGTCGGATTCAGCGGATGCTTGCACTTGTGGTGGATACCTCTACTCGACCCTGAGCTGCTCGATCCTGAGCTATGTGTTACAATTGTTACGATGAATCAAATTTCCCTCACCACAAGGTTAGCCCTTAATGGATTTCAGGCCTCCTGCTACTCTCACCACAGGGGTCAGTCCGCTCTAAGTGAGACTAACTGGTCCCTTAGAGTGTCAGGATACAGTCCTTACCTTGAATCCTTACTTAGTTATACAAATGGGGCACCACCATGGACACCCACAGGGGCCATGGAATTACGTCCCGACCACTGAAGCGCGACCCCAGAGGTCTCACCTAGAGACCCCAAGGAATTTATGCGCTGACACGGACCAACATTCATAGCTCAGAAATAAATGAACGAAAAATCATATTTACCTTTCCATCCCAACCCCTGAGATTAATTCCTAATACGCATCATATTTCGAATCCCTACCTCTGATCATCACCACCCCATGAATCTAGGGCCTCATCTCATATTTATCACGTGTTCCTTTAGTTCCAAACCACTCATTCATTTCACATGCCATTATCATACCCAACCCGTCATACGCAATTCATGAATCATGCCAAAAATACCTCATGCTCCACTATATGCATATCATTCACCATACAATCATACCTAACCAAAACAGATCATTCAGGAACAAACAGACATTCAATCCCAGCTCTGCCTCGCCCAGCACCTCGCTCAGGCTGAGGGGTCTCGCTCAGGCGAGTTCCCCCTCCGCCTAGGCGAGGGCACAAAAACCATGAGCATGGACAACGCGGGATCTCGCTTAGGCGAGACCCCTCTCGCCTGGGCGAGTTGTCTGCTCGCTCAAAAGTCGAGCTGGTCGCCTGGGCGACCTTTCGCGCAAAAGCTCTGGGCGAGCTCCTTGTTCATCTCGCCTAGGCGAGTCTGGCTCGCTTGGGCGAGATTAACAGGTCTCGCCATTGTTTCACCTGCAGCAGCCAAGTTCTTCACCCAAATAGTTCATACAATCAGCTCGCACGCACCAAAACGAAATATCACGCCATCAAATTAACAACCAATTCATACAAGGTTCAGAAGCGTGACTCGAAATTAAAACCCTAACTTCCCGTACCTGGGAAAAAGGCTAACAGTTGGGTTTTTGGGCACGAACAAAGACCACAGCAGCTCCTAGAGCAGTTTAACGAGCTGAAAACAAAAGAATATTATGAAACGAAGCTACCTAGTGTGGTCCCAACAGGAAATCCGAAATAACAGTGCTAACGAAGAGGTATGGGGCGGAAACAACTTACGCGGGGCGGAACTGGTTTAAACAGGCACGACGGGGACCAAAGATTGAACCCTAGCGGAGGTGATTGCGGCTGCTCAAAGGTTTGGGAGATCTGTTTCAGCAAAGTGAGAGTGAGTGTGGAATTAAGGCAGACCGAAGGACTTTATGCGTTGGGCCGGCCTTAGGCCCACTGACAAAGGGCAGCCCACTAAACTTTAGGGCAGGAAAGTTAACAGATTTTTAATGGGCCTTACAGAATGAGAGTATTTTGATTTGCTTGAAAACTCTTGGTGGAATCTAATGAAGATTTTAGATGAAGGTGATGTTATATTTGGTTTAGTATGATTGTTTGGATTTGGGGTTTGTGTTCAGATCAAGGATGAAATGCGACTATAATGTTTTCGTGTTACTTGAATGAGACGCTGAGTATTATTGGACATGTTTTATTTATGAATTTCTTTTATGAATATCATTGTTTATGGTTAGCTTACCCCTATTTGTTTGTTTGTATGTATGTTGCCTGTGCGATGATCGTATAACGTGTATGTTATACGGGAGCAGATGGTAATGCAGATATTTCTGACTCGAAGTAGATATCGGAAAGGATGGAGTGGACTCGGGATTTATGGTTTATTTTGTTGATTTAAATCAAACAGTAGAGACTATGAAATTTTCTTTTAATTCTAGTATTTAGTTGGAACTTTGTTTATTTAATATTATTATTATTTCAAATTAACATTTGGATTACCTATTTACTTTTAAATTAAAAGTTTTTAATTAGTACATTTTCAATGTTTATTTCTTTTTC
>Ga0214545_1005594_pt1 | contig 22558 bp, 12 predicted proteins | sample CNSS4metaG_FD_160064 | JGI IMG/M metagenome (GOLD analysis project Ga0214545, IMG submission 160064) | Root nodule microbial communities from cowpea collected in UCLA plant growth center, Los Angeles, California, USA - CNSS4 | ecosystem: Host-associated > Plants > Roots > Nodule | place: USA...
TTTTTTTCTATTAACATTATTTTCTATTAACAACTTTTAAACCATTTTAAATAAAGTTCAATATAAAATATTAATTAAATGAACTTAATTTGGTTAAAAATATTTACTTGAAATATCAATTTTGATGAAAATATTTGTGTACATTTATATAGAAATTAAATTGGATTTCAATTTGGAGAGGGACAAAATTGCAAATTTTTACACAAATTGTGACTAAATTGAGACAAATTAAAATAAAGGGACCAAATTGTGACTAAGAAAATGACACGTGGCGTAATACTGACACGTGTTACTGTCACTGCCACGTGGCATGATGACAGCTTGACACATGGCAATTTTTTTTAATCTTTTTAAAAAAATTCAAAAAAAAAAATTCAAAATAAAAATAAATTCAAAAAAAAAATTCAAAAAATCGAGGAACTGACACGTGACACTCCCTCTAACGGCGTCAACGTTGACTTAACGGCAAGGGCAAACGTCAAACGTTTCAACAAAAAAAGGGACCATTTTGAGACTTTTAAAAATTTGAGTACCATTTTGAGATTTTGACTCCAAAATGGGGACCATAGGCATAATTAAACCAAAATATAAAAATATGTTTCCAAAAGTTCATTTAAAAATGTACAAAGCCGAAAAAAAAGTTTTAGGTGTTAAAATACTTTCTTTACATTCTATATTATTCTTTCTAGAACACATTCTATTTTCTTAACGTTTCACACAATAATTTTCAGAGCATAAAAATAAAAAGGATACTCCAAAATGTAAAGAGAATATTTTAAAAAGTACGTATAAAAATACCCTTATATCTTTTCACATTTGAGAAAGTACGTACTTTCCGACCATGAAATAAAAAAATGTCATCTTAAATTCAAGAACTAAAAGCGTAGTGCGGTTAGCAAAGGATGGGAGTCTAAATAGAAATACTCGAATTCAGCCCCTATTTTCAGCACCAGTTTCAGTTCATAGGCCCAGTTTCTCTCCTTCTCCTACATATCACAACACTTGGTACATAAGTTGTTTGAATACAAGAAAATTGTGCTTTCACTCTTAAATAGTAAATACTTATAATGTCATTCAGTTTTTGTTTTTTTTTTGTATAAAAATAAAATAATTCACACTTTTACCATTATCTTTATGTCTTACTATTTTTTTATTTTACTTTAAAAAATGCGTATTTTAAAAATACACTCTAAAATTTCAGAGAATAATGATCTATAATCTTTTCCAATATTCTCTCTCTACCTCTTTTTCACCTAATAAATATTAAATACACATAAAACGTTCAACAAGATTCGTTCTGAGAAAAATAAATACGAAGTTGAAACCCCTAAACAACATCAAAAAGGTCATATATAGAATTGCGAATATAGAGTTATAGCCCCCAACGGATTCTACACTACAAAACTATACAAAACCTAGTCCTGTGATTTTACCACACCTACATCTATAGAGAAACATTAAAGTGTCACTCAAATACCTTCAATTTTCACAAATTTAATTAATGCAAATCTCATTTCTCAAACAGAAAGATGCATAATAAAATATCAGAATAAAAAAACAAAGAAATCATATCACTTTATACACATCATCACTTTGGTACTTTTCTTTCTTAACTATGACTGTTTCATATCAGTGTCATCATAGTAACAGTTTTTGTGATTTTCATCATCTCCATTTCTGTAATCTTTTTTCTTAAGTGCTCCCTACACCATTCTTGAGCCAATCCACCACCTCTTTCATGTTAGGCCTCTTATCTGCACTATTATCAGTGCATCTAAGAGCTATTGTGATCACATTTTTCAACTGCTGCAAATCAAATTTCCCCTTCAATTTTGGATCTGCAATATTGCTGAAGAGACCTTTGTTCACAAATGGTGTGGCCCATTGAACAATGTCCCTTTTCACTCCTCCAGGAAATTTCTCAATGGGTTTCTTGGCACTCACAATCTCCAACAGTAAAATTCCAAAGCTGTAAACATCACAACTCTCAGAAACTTTTCCCCACATGGCATATTCTGGTGCCAAATATCCCAGTGTGCCTTTAACCTTTGTGGTCAAATGAGTCACTCCATCTGGTACAAGCTTTGCAAAACCAAAATCAGCAACCTTGGCTTGGAATTCAGAGTCCAGAAGAACATTACTCGCTTTTATATCTCTGTGTATGATGTGAGGAGTTGACTCATGGTGCAAATACCTTATCCACAAACATCAATTTGTGAATTCAGTGTGATTGCAGTTTAAAACCATGCAAGAAAAATATGCAGAAGCAAAACTTACAATAAACCTTCAGCAGCTCCAATTGCTATGCTCATTCTTCTTGTCCAATCTAACTGACATTCCTTTGCAAGTGGACCATGCAAATGTGTGAGCAAGCTATGATTTGGCATGTAATCATACACAATCAATCTTTCATCTCCACCTGCATGAAATCCCCTCAACCCCAACAAATTCTTATGCCTCACTCTTCCTAATACTTCCACTTCCACTGCAAACTCCATTTCTGCTTTAGCACTCATTGTCTTCAATCGCTTCACTGCAATCTGCACATTTTAAAATCTATTCAGATCCTCATATTTTATGCAGTATATATATAGATCAGTGACATGCAACAGAAAAAATGCCATGCTTAAACTTTATATAGAATCAAAGAAAAGTTCAAATATTTTGCCTGAACGCCTTTACTTGTTCGACCAAAATAAACACTTCCAAATCCACCCTCTCCGATCTTATTATCTTGATGAAAATTGTTTGTGGCTCTGAGCAACTCCTTCAAGGTGTACGTTTCCCATGGATAATCCCTATGGTTCTTGTTCCTAGCAATAACAAAAAGAAAAAAAGAAACAGCTGAAAAACTAAAATTATGATAATTCACGCATGAAAATTAAGCAGATATAAATAAAAACCATACTGATATTTGCTTTGGCCTTCATCTGAGAGGAAACAGCAGTATTGCTTCAAGTTCATTGTTTGAAGGAAGAATCTTTAGAATCTTAGTTCAGTTTGACAGAAGAGAAAGTTGGAAGGGTTTGAAGGGGTTGAAGTTAAAAACAAAATGAAAGAAAGGCTCAACTCAAACCCTGCAAGAAAGAAGCATAAGAATGTGAACCGGCAAATGCAAAGAAGACAGAAGATGTTTATGGTATCGACAAGGGACTACCTTGGAAGTCAAGGACTCTTAAGGTTAATATAAACAAATTCTGTGTATATTTTATGCATTAAGTTCTGGCCTATGCCTTTGTCTTCTAGCCTTCGTTAAGCTTCCTTTTTCATTGGAATTGTCACACATTTTATATTACTTTTGGGATAAACAACTCAACACTAATTAATGTGAGCTTAATTATCACAACAATGTTACTTCTTGTATAGAAAAATTGATGGTCCTGTTAGAGCTTGATTTGGATAATTTTACACCAATGGAAAGTGATGCTGTCACTGCCATCCCAACTTTTTATCAACGGCGCAAATTTGGCAATGGAAGAAGATTCCATGTTTGGTGTAAACTAAGAAGATTTTTAATTCTGTAAATTTTTTGGTTTCTTTCAGTTCGCAAAATGTCTCGATCAAGCACAGTATTAGCTCTTACCCTTTCACATTATGGAATTGAAAAAGATACTCTTAAAATGGAAGTTTAAACCTCTCACAAGATCAATTTCAAAACAAAGATTATTTTTACTTTTATATTGTAAATTATCAACACCCATTTTTTTGTTTTTTTTGATAAAGGGCCTTTACGTGTTATTATGGTGTTGAAATTCCAGAAAGGTGTCTTCAGAGTAATTTTCCGAGAAAGGTTAAAGTATACAAAAATCTACTCAGAATGATATGCACTTTTAATTATATATTATAATTTTGCCACCCCATATTAATATTTGAGAAAATAAGTGACGTGACAGACATTTTCCAATAACAAAGCCACCAACCAAAGTAATCATGATTATTAATAAAAGGAAGAAATATGGTATGAGAGATTTTGACACTCCTTTTCTGATACATGGATTCAAAGAACTCCGCCTGAACACAATAAGTTTAATCACATTTAAACATATATTATCAAATGTTTTAAATAAGGAAAAGAAATATATTTTATCTCTCGTTATGTTGTTGTATAAGTGGTGTTTGTTGATTTGTAATTATAATTTATCATTTTAAGAAACAACAATAAAGTTATTTTGAATGTAGATGTCATTGACAATTAATTATGGTTTTCATAAAAGATAATATTATGGTGCGATTTTGCTCCTTGCACAACTCACTCCCTAACTATATTAAGTAAGTAATAAATTAGTAATAAATTCAATGTTATGAATTTTCTTTGTTGTATAAGTGTATCCTAAAACATTCTTTTTGTCATAGTTCAATTGTTGAACATAGCATGTTGTTAGGAAAATCAATTGCTAAGGCAAAATGGTGCTCCTTCTCCAGGTTTGGTATTTTGATCTACAATATTAGAATTGTTTGATTCCTTTACTTTCTCAACTATTTATAATTGTGCGTTCATGTCGTAGTGTAATAAACAAATCGGTTTATATGAGTATGGTTACTATGTAATAGAATGGATGTCAGCTCTTGTTCGTGTTTGTATTACAAGTAATTGGGAAATAGTAATAATTATATTGAATCAAATACTTATAAGCAACTTTGTCTTTTTATATACTAATTGAAATTATTGTCCTGTGTGCAAAAATTCAAGATTCTTACATCAATGCCTGACAAGTTCATTAAGTATTTATGGATGGCATGTGCAAAATACATTATACAAATGTACGACAATATTTAGTACATTTGTTTGTTGTAAGGATAACATCTTAGTACATTTAGTTCATTAAGTATTATGGCTTATTTTGATTTGATAAATATAATGTTTGGTTCTTCACTTGTTATTCGGTATTCTATGCAGGTTTAATAATTAGGAAAAAAAAAAGTAATGTATTTAAAAAAAATGCATACTTTATACCTTGGTTAAGACTAAAATTGAAGCGTAAAAGAGATATTTAGTCTTAATTATGACCAAAATCGAGACTTAATACTAGGTGTGAATAAATAAAATTTAAGTTTTAAGGGTACATCAATTATGACCAGAGTCGAGGTCAAATTAAAACTTAATGATATTTGACACTAATTTTAATCATAACCAAGATCAAATATCCTTTCTGATTTAAAATTTTATTTAATTTTAAAAGTATTAAGCTTTAGTCATTAGTATAATCAAAACATAATGTCAAACTTTATCTTAATAGCCCAAGCCAAAAGTACTTTTGTTTTTTTTTTATTTAGTCGATATGTGTCTTGGTTTTGAAATTGAAACTCAATGTCAAAAGTAACTGTGATAAAAACCCTTACCATACCGATAAGGCGTAAACAAAATAGTAATATTTTTGGTTCAATTTTTTTATATAACATATAAGACATGGCCAACTTATTAACCCATCTACATTATGAAAGTCCGAGACATGTTGAATATATATGATTAATTGTGAAAACAGTGGCTTTCGGTTCCTACGAAAGCCAAAGTAAATTAGGGTCACAAGTAAAAGTCAACCACTGTCTAGAGAAGAGATACTCCTAATGAAAGGTTTATTTTATAACTTTAATTATCAAATTTAACATCTTTAAAAAATGATCAATAATATTATATAGAGAGATAGATAACACAAAGCTTTATTAAAAATATTCTTTCTTCTACCCATTCCAGTCCCTTCATCCGTTTATCTGATAGCTATAACAGTCACAAAATTTAGTTGCTCCAAATTCAATTTCCCCTTTTTATTATTGAAGACACGTTCTTGAGAACTCAAGTATAAGTGTAAGTATCACATTCATAAAAATGTGAAAATTAAATACTATATAAGGATCAAGATCTATAAATTTATTATTTTAAATTTTGGGTTAAGAGTGATGTTAATTCTTTATATGTGTTGAACTTATGCTCATGAGTATTGAATATTTCCGGTGATCATCTCCGGAAAGATCCATCACATGTTAACCCTTTAAAGGGTCCTATTATCCCAATTGGTTTCTGGTCGCCAAAAATCTACAAGAACAATATAAAAAAAAAAAATCATGCTGACGTTGAAGACGTGCAAGGTGGAGTCCGTTTACCAATGGCAGAATCAACTATGAAGTTTTATAAATACAGCTATTGGGTTTCAATAAAGGGAAAGGCCAAGAGAAGAACTCACGATAAAAGAAATATTATGGCCTCTTCTCAACTTAAATATGCAATAAGAACAAATGCTTTATAATTCCAAATTTTATTAGCCCACATTTAGCACTTAGTTTTAAATTTAATTAAACTCTTTCACCTGCTTCAAGAAAGTTCATGTGAAAATTTGTTTTATTTGGTTAATGTGTGATTAGCTAATACATAGAGCTGTCAAAATAGGTTGAAATCCGCGAGCCAACCCAACTCATTATATTACAGGTTTGGGTCGGGTTGAGTTAAAATTTTTTTACAAATTTCAATACGGGTTGATTTTTTACCCGACTCACCCGAGTTGAATCCGTGGTGAGCCGGGTTGGGTCACCAACCTGCAAATAAAGGGTCACACAAGTATTTTTTGTTAAGTTAGACTTTGTATTTGGATCATGTTAGGTTATTTTTTTAGTCAACATATAGATAATTTGTATTTTTGTGATTTTGGTTTGTATTTGAATTGTATTAAAGTTTATTTAGATTTTAATTAGAATTATAATCTAGTTTTGACTCAAAAAAATAAAATAAAAAAATAATATTTTTTTAATTAAGTGAGCCCGTGAGCTAACCCGTTTAATCCACCAAACCACGGTGGGCCGGGTCAAGTTGAAATTTTTTTGGCTCACTAATTAATGAACCGAATTGAGTTGACTTACTAAGTGATTAATCCGTGATTAATCAGACCAGATTGGATTGACTTACTGATTAGTAATGTTTTTTAGTCTTTTAAGATGAAAAGGAAAAAAAAGGAAAGTACAGAAAATTGTAATAAATACATATACGGGTGGTTTTGTAAATAATGGAACCGTTTTCGTTTTTTTTTTTTTTTTAAAAAAATATTTTTTTATTATTTTAATTTTTATATATATATATATATATATATATATATATATATATATTCTTAAAAGAAGTTATGATTTTTTAAATATACAAAAAACGAAATATTTTGCCAACTTTTTTTTAAATACAACCTATAATTTTACCTGATTTAACTGAATATAAGTTGGATTGAATCATGTTGCTTGCATCACTTTGGGTTATCTTCAGCATTGTTGGGTCAATTTTACTTCTGCACTATTTGTTTATTGGTGTATGAACCAGAACTATTTTCCTTGTAGTGCAGTATCTCTTGGAGGCCCAAACGAAAAGCTATATTTTGTCCAAAGATAATGGGAGCTGATAAGTCAACAAGCCACCTTACTTAAAGCCCAATAATAATAATAAATAATAAAAATAATAATTTATATCCATATATAAAAATATAATTTTTTATCTAGACAAATTTTATTTTCATTTTATATTTTATAATATAATTATCAATTAATTTTCTAAAAAATATAATTACTAACTTATTTTTTAGGAATAACCACTATTTTAAAATATTTTATATAAAACTGTCACGATTTTTTTATTTCTTTATTATGTTTATAGTTTAACATTCAATTATTGCGTTTTTCTCTTATATATTAACTTAATCAAGTCATATATATTATTAACTTATAATACAGTATATATTTTTAAAAAATGTAGATATAATGATACAAATGAGAGGAAAACTGGAAAACCTTGAGATTTTTATATTACCAATGTTAAAAATTTAGCAAGTAACATAATTATTTTGTAAAACAAATCTCATAAAATATAATTTTTTTTATCAGTGATCGTTCTTCAAATAAATTGCTTTCTGATTGATTTAACCTTGACAGCTAAGAAATAGCTATGTCCTCTGGAAAAACAGTCAAAGTAATTGTCAATTACGTACACTCTTTCAATTTTGGGATAAACAATGCATACTTTAATCCTTCTATTAAGAAACTTATATTTTTTTTTTTTTAATTTTGTTTTGAAATTATTTTTTTAAAAAATATTTATAAATTTTGTTATAAAAAAAAATTGTAAAAATTGCTATAAATTATTTTGTAAAATATTTTATATAAAATATTTTTCGTAACAAATTTTATAAAAAATACTTACGAATTTTATAATTTTATAGAAAATAATTATTTACGAAAAAATTATTTACAAATTAAAATTTTTAGAAAAAATAACGAGAAAAAGTCTTTTCTTATAAATCTTTTTAACAAACTTAAAAAAAATTTTATATAATATGAGAAATTTTAGTAATTTTTTTAACAAATTTATAAAAAAATTACTATATATAATACGAGAATTTTTAATAATGTACGAGTAATTTGGTCACTAAAATCATGGCTAACCATTTTTAACCTACCATTCTTCACCAAAACATGGGAATCTTTACTGAGTCTTTTATTACATTACATCCACCATCCATATAACAGTTTTCACTCATTAAGTACTGTATTCAAGTCATAAAGCACATTGCTTTTGTATTTCCACCTTGCATGAACACCATCATATTAAAGAATATACATTATTTACGATATTTATCTCTATATAATACTAAAATTAGCTTTTAACAATGCTTATCAACGTTCATATCTGCATATATATACATATATTAAAGTAATGAGGTTTCAAGAAGATTCGAATTGATAGAAGTGTATTCTTTGGACTTTGTTTATTTTGGTATATATCCCCACCTACATCATATTTATGAACAGTTTCTCTTCCATGATGTTGAATTAAACACAATCAATGAAGATCTACGTGGAGGTTGGAACAACATTGATCCTGGCCTAAGACACTGTTCCATTAATATGGTAGTGGACCTGTAGGGACTACCTACCTGCTTCTGATTCACTTTCACGATTTGTGGACCAAATTTATTTATTTCACTATGTTTTCGCCATACCAGCAACACTGCACAACAAAATCTGATACGCCCATACTAATTAATAACACAATTATGTACTTAAGGTTGTTTTTTAGTGCAACATGGAGAAAACTATAACTTTTGTCAGGCTTTTTTAATACAATGAATTGAAGGAGGATATCGAATACTGATTGAGTGAAGTTCATGCAAAATAATTTTACTTTTGGACCGCATGAAGGTAGTTCAATATTATGGAGGAAATTAGAAATTATAAAGACGTATAAGGTTGATTATGTTTGTGTGCTTTAGGTAGATTTTGGATCATACTTTATGACATGAGTTCATAATAATGCATTTAAAGCAGTGCAGCGAAGATTAGCTTAGTTGTCAAATCTTCGCTTATAATGATTCTGATTATAATTCCTGTGATTAATAAAATAATTGGATAATGCTGGGTTCATATCTGCTAAATATAGTTTGCTTTGATACCCGACCAAGTTTTTTGTCGCATAATGGACCAAGGATATACACGAACGCAATCACTTAAATGGAAATGGTTTTGAAACTAACTCTAAAATCAAATTATTATTCTCTTACTTTTTTCTTCTGCTTTCATATTCTCTTCTGAGTTTGAGAAATAGTTAAACTTTAAATATAAATATTCTTAAAGAATATTAAATATTAGTTAGTTCTATTAGATTCAACTCTTCCATGTTTACAAAACTTTGCCTGCTTCAAAGATCCTACAACTACTGGGTAAAAAAAAACCTAGCTATGTCATCAACATCTTGGTTGGACCATGCTTATAACTGTTAGTGAGGTGCAATAAAGAGAAAGTGAGGGACCAACATATTTATGGTTTAAATGATCATAAATAATGTACATACATAGGTTCTCTAAGCAAAAAGTATATTTATTGCAGAAGGCTAGATTGGCCTATCTTCAATTACAATTTATCAGTTCAATTAAATGTCAATTATTTTGCAATTTGTGAGCTGCATGAGTTTCTCAGAACAGTTTAAGTTTTGTTATATTTCAGCAATATACTTTTCCTCTTGTTTTTCCTTACTAATTAAGTACTATGAAGTTACCTGCGTCCGTATTCTTAAAATATTACTAGTAAACTTCAATAATACATTAATTTAATTTACTATCTATATACTTTGAAAACAATTTTTCTTTTCAGTATTATGTATGGCCCTTTAGTACATTGTGTTTTATGTACATTTATGACTCTGCATCTCAAGTCAAGGAATATTCTCATGATGCATCACTAATATTCATGTCTATTATCATTTGTAGAATTAAGGTATTTGTGTATAGAAATATAAATGAAGCTATCAATTCCATCGGAAAAATAGTGTACAATCTGGCATGCTCTCTTCTTTTCCGTTAAAGATCAAAGTGTTTTTTGTATGTCACCTGATAGAAAAAGATACTACGTAGAACTATATAATTGTTACAGAAGATGCTGCTGAGTAGAGAGAAACAAAATTTTGACATAAAATAAAGACTTTGCGCTGGATATGTAACAAAACTGAAACCAAATTTATATGTTGTCTAAACTATCACAGTCAAATAACTAATGTTGTTAGAAGTAGACCTTAAACCTAACTTAACCCCACTGGTTTGTAAGATAAGGTTTGCACCCCACTTATATAGTGTGAAATTGCCTTATCTCTAGTCGATGTGCAACTTAAACCTCACCTTATAAGTCAGTTTTGTCATGTTGAGTTAGGCTTAAAGTTCACTTCTAACATGATATCAGAGCCATGTTAGAGCCTATCCTAGCGAACTTTTGTTCCACCCGCTATCGGATTGTTAACGAACCAACCATTTCTAGACCCACGCACGAGATGTATATACCTCGACTTGAGAGGGTGTGTTGGAAGTCTCACATTGACTAGACATGTTAGAGCCTATCTTAGCGAACTTTTGTTCCACCCGCTATTGGGCTTTTAACGGATCAACCGTTTCTAGACTCACGCATGAGATTTATATACCTCGGCGTGAAGGTGCGTGTTGGAAGTCTCACATCGATTAAAGATAACACAATTTCGTAATATATAAGTGGGGTGCAAACCCCACCTTACAAGCTATTTTTGTGGAATTGAATAAGACTTAAAGTCCAGTTCTAACAAATGCAGTTATTATTGAAACTCCAGAAAAAGAAATGAATAGTGTTCTAATTAGTAATTGATTGCAGAAGAAAATATCAAGATTTTAAAATGGGACAATGATATTTTGACTATTAAATACTTTATATTGATATTTTAATTTTTTTTAATATATTTAAAATCTTTAAAATCAATGACAATCAAAATATTTTGAAGACATAACATAGAAATAACACATAGAAATCCAACAAAAATCCAAATTCATTAAGTAATGCTACCGCATATTTCAAGAAAATGATTTGGCTACTAAAAAATGACAATTATAAGAGTTAAATGCAGAAATGTGCATACAAAACATTGAACATCATTATCAACTCTTTCCATATTTGATAACTTCCATGGAAAAAGAGATCAATGTATCTCCTGGTTTGGTACATGACCTTCATGAAATTGAATAACTAGCTACACTTTGTACTGCACCAACAATTATGGCAGATAAAGTACAACTTAACAGGTCCACTACTGTACAAATCACTCAAGTTAATGGTATATGCAATAAGAAACATCCGAATAAATAATCTATTAATTTTTCCCAAGATATTAGCAATTTTCAGGTTCAGGCAAAGTCTCTTGCAAACCTGCAAATGGTTAAACGATTGTAACCATACTGCTATTATTTGAATATTCAGAAAACAAAACAAACAAAAAAACTTGTGTGAAGAACAAAAAACATTACCCTAGAATGTTGTGTAACTTCTGCTACTTACTTGAAGATGATGACAATGCCTCCACAAGCTTTATTTGCAGTTCAGAGTAATCAGTGTCAATCATATTAGAACAGTTGGGATCCTTCATATCAGTTTATACAAAACGAAACAATAATGATGAGTTTCAAAACTATTACCATAACGCTCAATGAAAAATAAATTGACACATGGTACCTCTGATTGTATGGTGTGTATGAATCTACCATCTCTTCTGATGGAAGTAGTGTTGACCACGTTAAGTCCTTCTTTATGCAGAATGTCCAATAATCTTGACATGGGAAACACACTTTTCCTGAAGCTATGACTGCAAATAATCTCAAGGCCACCAGGGAAAGGATGAACAAGAACCAAAGGTGGAAGATGAGTTGCACAAGAGCTTTCATTCTCAGGAACAATGCTACTCAAATTAGACACCTTCAACAACGCATCCCTCTTTTCTTGCAATTGCTTTACCTTATCTTGAAGGTGGTTGATGTAATTCATAGCTTCATGAACATGATCTGAGGTTGAACGTTTTCCCTAGTAGTGTGTTTCAAATTTCAATTACTCTTAAATCACAACCAACCAGAAAGAAAATTAAAGAAACAAACAGTTTCAAAGACAAGTGGTTTTGTTTGTCCGAGGAAGATGCTTACCTTAACATATTCTAAAGGCAGAAGCGATCTGAGGTTGTTGCAGAGTTTCCCCATCTCTTGCCTTCTTTGTCTTTCAGTTTCCTTATGCATCCACTTCTTGTCTTCATCCATTGCAAGCTTAATCTTCTTTCTCATTTGACGACATGTATCAATGTTGCATCAGAGGACCATACAAGATCTGATGATGTTGATACACGGTTAAGTAAGGTGGAGAGAGAATAACGAGGAAATTGAAAATGAAAAGACGAAACTATTGATGAGTTGGAGTGGAGAGGTTCATGATTGTGTGTGGTAGCTTTTTGTTGGTGTGGCGAAGATACCAAAACAAGAAAATCAAGTGTAGTTGGTTGTTAGGGTTTGAGACTACTTTCCATTTTCCTGATATGCTAGGATTCAGAAATCCTTCTCACATAAGATTAGAATCCATCCATATCAGTACTCCTTTTTCTTTTGTGGGACACAGTGTTTCTTCTCTTTTTGAATGTGAACAATCATCAACTATGTGTTATTTTACTTTCCTTATTTAAGATTGAAGGTACAATTTTTTTGGTAGGTAGGTTAAGTTAAGCTTTAAAAAGAGGGATACATTTTTTTTTTTTGGTCAAAAAAGAGTAGTTGAAACTTGATATTATTATGAAGTTTTAAATCAGATTAACACATATTTATGTTAATATATATAACTTTTAACTATTTCCCCCCTTTTTCTCATTATAATATTATTATTATTGTGCTTCTGATTTACTGAAGTGACCAAAGCTCTTGATTTTTTTGTTATAGAACAGACAATAGGGAGCATTTAATTAGACATCTCTCAGAATATTAAATATGTTCACTATTTTTTTCCTATCACGTTATATTATATTGTGATTTTGATATTTGAAAAATTTTTTGTTAACAAACTTTGATAAAAAGTTTATCAAACATTTCTCTACTTTTTTCGAATCATAATAAATTATTTAAAAAAAAATATCGATTTAATTAATCTAATTGATGGGTGACATATAGATTTGTCAAAAAAAATCTTTTTCCTTATATTATTTATCGTGCATAGTTGACTGCTCATTAATATTTCAGGTTAAATCGTCAACTTATTGTTTAGTTATATATTCTTACAGAAAACCACAAAAGTCTTGGTTTTATCATAATTATGATCCTAGATTTTTTTGCAAAGACCAAAAAATTTAATAAGTATCAAATTTTCAGAAATCGTTGTAGTTCTAATTTTATAAGGGCAAGAAGAGAGTAATAGCTTATAAAATAATGTTTGGTAGAAGTAGTTTTAAAAGAACTAAATTTGTTTGGATAAAAATAATAGTTTTATGAGAAAAGGAGTATACACGAAAGTAAAAGATAAAAAAGTTGTTGAAAAATAATACACAAAAAGTCAGATTTATAGAAACAACTTCTTTTTAAGATTTTTTTTAAATCTCAACTATTATGTTGGACAAGCATGCATGTCCCCAAAAATTTAAAGACTAATAGATTTTCAAACTAACAATTCTTTCACTTAACACATGTAGATGTTTTCTTCTTTTATCGGCAAATAATTAAATTAAATTAATAATGGAACATTTGAGGGGTGTTTTAACCCATTTACAAAAAGATGAGAGAAAGATGCTAAAAAGATGAGAGAAAGATGCAATGCATCTCCAAAACCTGTCAAAACAACGATAAAACTTTTATGTACAAAAGCTAAGACTTCCCTAGACATTGAGCATAAAATATATATCATAGGGGCCTTCGAACAACATCTAAGCAACATTTTTGGAAAGGAAATAGAGCTTGAGTAAGCACCAACAACATACTATGCTACTACAATAATCTGACAGAACACATAGATGCTTATGAGGCTGAAAAGTTTATTTGGTGGGGAAGAAACATAGATATGACAAAACTCAATTTGTGGAGGACCCATAATGAAACTTTTGAGAAGCAAATTAAGGAGCAGAATATAAATATTATTAAATCATTTATAGATTAATGGTTAATTTTAGAAAACTAAGAGGGGAAAAAAATGCAAATTTGACCTAGTTGGTGGAAGTAGTTGAATGGCTCAATTGTGTTGTGGAAGCAATAGAATTCAAGTATGTCTAGGAATTTTGATGAGTGCACATGCAAAATGTATATCATGATGGAGACCAAATGATGGAAACTTTAATCTAGATTGAATTCGTAAGACAATACACATGATTTGGTGGAACAATATAGTTTTCTTCAATGTTGTTATTCCATCATACCATTATTTGCCATCAGTGTACAGAACTCCAACAAAGACTTTGACCTTATGGAAGATAGAGAGTATATCCAACAAAGACATTGTTCTCCAACAAAGATTTTGACCTTATGGAAGATAGAGAATATATCCAACAAATATTCTTCAACACGAACATTTAATAGTAAAAGGAAAATAAATTATGGAAGAATGCATGGATATCAACTATATAAAACATGAATTTATAGAAATAAAATTGTCTTTAAACAAGGTAAAGCAGATGCAGAAGAAAATTTTACTTTGACATAATTATACTTGAATCATTACTAAAAAAAATTCATATTTCTTGTCAATTTTGTTTTAAAAATTTTTTCGTAAATACTTACAAATTTTGTTGAGCAAAAAAAATTGCAAGAAATTGCTACCAATTTTTTTGCAAAATATTTTGTATAAAATACTTTTTGCAACAAATTTTGTAGGAAATACTTGCAAATTTTATAATTTGGTAGGAAATGATTACTCACGAAGGAATTATTTGCCAATTAAAATTCTTAAACAAAATAGTAGAAATAAGTCTTTTCTTGGAAAAGTTTTTATCAAATTTGCAAGAAAAATCCTATGTAATATGAGAATTTCTAGTAGTGGGTATAGTAACAAAATTTCAAATGTTAATTTTTAGCTACTTCAGGTGTGAATTATTAAGAAATGAATTTTAGTTTAATTCAATCCCACAAAATCAATTTATAATAAAATGAGATTTGAAATTACTTTTATATATATATATATATATATATATATATATTATAAAATTATCTTATTTCTAAACAATATAAAATTTCGAAAAAAAATAATGTTAATGACCTCTTTAAAACTTATTCGTGACTATATATAAATGATTATGAAGAAGAAAATTACATGTTATCTAGGAGTGTAGTAGGTTGCACCACCCACCACAAAATCATTTGTGTTCACCTATTTTGTACCTTGTAATTAACTTTGATTAAGAACATTTTTAAATTTAAATTATTTGAACATTTTAAATTGTATTTTTTTAATTAAACGTATTCTATACAAATAATTTTGAAAATATTTCATTTTGTTGATGCGTTTTCTTTAGTATTCAAAATTGACAATATATTTAAATTAAAATTCATGTTTGAATAAAATAATTGTAAAAATATAACTTTATTTGTTTGATTTGAACTATTTTATATTCCAAGATTCATTTCCAAGTACACATCTTCTTCTCTTGGATCAGTCTTGACGTTTCATGGTTAGAAATGATTAAAAGGTTTCAGATCCAAAATTTAACCATTTCTGTGTTGTGTGTGAACAGCTAGCTGAAAATGACTATATTATTTCTTATGCAAAACGTGGGTTTTCTTTCACTGTTACCTTAACGGCTGCATTTATATAATAAAAGATATATCTTATCAAACGCCATTGCTGTAAAGCATCTTTGTGTGAAAGAGACAAATATTACAGAGAATTATTGATACCAGGAACTCATAATCATTCATTTCCACTTCTTCTTTTTTTTTTTACTGAATTCGTGTGTTTTCTGTGTACTAAACATTAATATTTTACAATTATGAGAATATCATTAGAGAACCATTTTCAAGTCACTAAAAGACAAACTCTTCAATGGACCCATTTTTGTCTTCATAAAATTTGGGAACTCAAATTAAAATTTACTTATAGTAAGCAACAAAGGACGTTGAACACTGTTAAAGGGGACACCAATAATTTCTCCCTTGCTTTTTAAAAGCCGCTTTTTTTAATCTATATATTCATAAATTTAAATTAATCTCTTTTTCTTTCTAATTTTTTATTTCAATTTAATTTTAAACTTTAATAAATTAAAATAATACATTTTTAATACATATTTATTTTCTACAATCTATTAAAATAAAATTCGAATTTTTATTATAAAATTACACGCTCATATATACTTTTATCTTTCATTATACATAATTACTCATAAAATTAGATATACATACATAATATATATATATATATATACATAATATATATATATATATATATATATATATATATATATATATATATATATATATATATATACACACGATTGAGTATTACTTATTATTACATGATTATTTTTATATTTTTCAATTTAGATCTTTTTATTAAAATTTTGTCGTTAAATAGTTACTTTGCATCATTATCGATTGTTTACCCGTATTTATATGTAAAAAAAATACTTAATTAAATTTTAAATTTCTCATAAATTTAAGTATTTTTAATTTTTTGTATTAAAAAAGTTTACTCTATGAAATATTAACATTTTTAGTACAAAATAAATTTATTATAAATCTTTATCTATTGTAAATTTTACTACTTTATAAAAAAAAAGATTATTCTTATGAGAGGCTTAACATTTAATTAAATCTAAATTGAATAAATAAAATGATAAATAATACACCAAAATTTTATCATAAGTAGGGTGCAAAACGGGTCAATCATTTTCATTTTGGCCCTCTTTACCTTTAGCTCACCAAACATGAGCAGAGCCAGACTCACCTGCAATCAAAATACAAGGCAGAAATGGTAACCCGTCCTACCACAATGTGAGCTAGTGTGCACATTTGGATTCTTTGCTGTGTTCTGTACTAGTTCTTTGCTGTATTTTTAAAATACATTTATGGACATTTATTTTGATGATTTAAAATATGTTAAAAAGTTTTTTAAAGTATCAACATCACTATATTTTGAAGCCACAGTTGAGGATAACACCAACTAACCAATAGATACCTAGTGTGCTGACCCACAATTTTTTTTTTTAATTTTTAATTTAAAAATTTGTTTATATATATATATATATATATATATATATATATATAAGGTTAAATATGTTTTTGATTTCTTAACTTTCAATCAATATTAAAATTAGTCCATCTTTGAAGTTTGACCAATTTAGTTCCTCAACTTTAAAAATGTGTGAATTTAGTCATTTTAATCCTAGATATTTAAGTTTAGTTGATATTTCATACGTGGTTCAAGTTGAAACGTTAAATAAATTTAACTAAATTTGGTTGTTTCATACGTGGTTCAAGTTGAAACGTTAAATAAACTTAACTAAATTTGGTTAAAATGACTAAATTCACACATGTCTAAAGTTGAGGGCTAAATTAGGTCAAAATTTCTTAGATTGACTATGTTCAATTTGGAGTGAAATTAAAGGGACCAAAAATATATTTAATCCAAATAAATAATAAAAAATATTTTTAATCATACAAATATTTTCTAAGCTTTAATGGATTAATTAATGATTTTAATTGGATAAATTAAATTAATTATTATATTTGCATGTTAAATATTATAACTAATAATTGAAACTTAATTTGTAAGCGTTAATAATTTTAATTACAATATTATTACATATTTACATATTTTAAATTGCTTTTATTTTAATTGTTAAGTTAAAAGAAAATAAGCTAACAGACCGAGACAAATTGAACTAAAATAAGTTAACGGGTTGCAAATTTTAATCCAATCTTTTTTGTTTTGACCGAATAACGAGTTAGTCCTATGACCATGACTCATTTTGCCTCTTCTAATTATATAATTTTTTTCTTTCTCTCTCTTTATATATTAAAATTAAAGAACAATTTTTAAATATTAAAATTGGTCTTTTATTATTATTATTATTATTATTATTATTATTATTATTATTATTATTATTATTATTTACCTCACTTACAACCTTCCACTCATGATAATTATATATCTTGGGTTCCAATAGAATTATGTTTCCTCTTTTGGTAGATAATTTATATGTATTATTATAAATAGTTAGGAAGTTTCGCCACTGTCTTCATCATAAAATGGATTCTAAATAAAAAGAATTGTTAGAAGAAATTTGAAGTACAATTGTAATATATGCCGTACATTTTCGGATGCTCAACAACTCGCTACTTTAAAATATAGTATAAAATATGATGACACTGCACAATGTAAATGTGCTTAATTAACTTCTCCAATAATTACACAGATTCCTTCTTAATTTCTTACATTAATTTGTTTTTCACACGCAATAGATAAATACTTATAATTTGTATCATTGTCAAAGCTCATTTTTGGTACAATAGCACTGTCATGCTCTACATACAGAAATTCATCATGTTGGTTTTCATGAAAGACACAGAGAACAAAACAAATACAATAAATAAGAACATATAAACGAGTAGGTTTCTCCAATATAACCTTGTGGTCCCTTCAAAAGCATGCATTACAAACATGGGAATAAACTATAAATAATAAATGTTTTCCCTCTTATTTTTTGTTTTCTTGGCACTTAGGAACACATAAGGTTTCAAGATGCTCAAGTGGAGTAATTAAAAAAGATAATGTATCACATCGCAACCATATTGTAAAGAACAACTATAGCTGTTCGAATTTGCTTCGGTTGTCTGTTCTGTGGGGAAAGAAACTTTAATAATGAATAAAAGTTGAATTAATAATATAGAAAGTTTTGAGAAAAGGTTATATCACTCTTTCCATATAATAAAACTAGGGGAAAGCAATAACTTAGGTCATGAACCAATGACTAAAAGGATTACCCTAATTTTTGGTTTAAAGGGACACCCAAAATCTACTTAATGCGTGTAAACATATACTACATCAATTATATTTCCATTTACATCATTGTCACTATTATCTTCATTTTTTTAACTATTTGTTAATGTAATCTTTTTTTTGGCTAAATATATTTTTAGTTATGTAATTTTCATTGAATATTAGAATTAATCTCTCTTCAAATTTTTTATTCAATTTAGTCCTTCAATTTTTGAAATACATGAATTTAATTTTTTTTAACTAAATTTTGTTATGTCTATTTGATGTTTTAAACACTTTTATTAGTTAACATTGAAGCGGAAATTTGTTAAACGATATAAATAATTTAAATACTATCATAAAACACATATTTTAAACATCAAATAAACTTAATAAAATTTAATTAAAATGACTAAATCTAAATATTTAAAAGTTTGGAGACTAAATTTGATTAAAGTTTCGAATAAAAACTAATTTTAATTTTTACTACAAGTGAAGGAATATATATATATATATATATATATATATATATATATATATATATATATATATATATATTTTTTTTTATTTATATGTGTTTTTAAATAAATGGATTAATACAATGAACATTAAAAGTTAGGTCTAAAATAAATAAAAAAACCACACTAAATAATAATATTTATTTTCTACTCAACTCACATCACTTTATTTCTATCTTTAGTTTTTTGTTCTTCCTATTGTTCTTCTTCTTTATCATCTTAGTTGATTCCAAAAAGAGGGTGATTCCTTATTTAATTTGGTTGAGGTCATGTGATTGAGACACTGAAACACACAATCTTCTGCACAACCATTTTCCATATATATTTTTTTCTCATGGTTTTCACAGGGAAAGGGCAGTATAGGGATTCCAATGGCAGTGCCAATAATATATTGAGTTTGAAGAAGTCTGTCCCATTAAGCAAAACATCAACAAAACGTTTGCATTACTTGCAAATTAATTGTTTAATGGGACCTTCACTTTAATTATTTATTATTCAACATTATTATTTAATTGATGAGAGATTACAGGAGATTTGCTCTGCTTAAAAAAATATTCAAACGCCAGAGCTCAGAAAAAAAAAATTAATTTCTTGCTGCCATACATTAATTGATGCTACTAGGGTAGGATTCTAGGGTTTCCGGCTAACACATTCATCTTCACAATAACAATGCCCTTTAATTCTGTCTACTATATTCTTTAATTTTATATATATATAAACCAACAACAATTTTTTCCTTGAAAGTTTTGACCAAACTATAATTTACAGTAATTTCTTCTTCACAAGGTCACAGCATTTGGTTGTCTCTTCTTGAGTTCTTTATTTCTATTTTTTCTTTAGGTTTAATTAGTTCTTTTATCTTAATTTTGGTCGAAAATTTTAGGTAGGTTCTATTATTTATTTTTTTTCTTAATTAAGTTTTAATTTTTGAAAAATTATTTCAATTAGACGTTTCGATTAATATTATATCAACAGTACTAAAATCATATCACATAAAAGTTTATAATTTTTTTTATTTTTTATTTTTAAAAGTTTTTGTCTAGTTGAGAGACTGCCGATTCAAATATCATGAATCAATTTTGTATCAAATATTATTATATTATATTCGATTCGATTTCTATATTTTTTTAATCAAATTTAATTTTTTTTTTAAAGTTGAACTATCCCTATCCAAATTAAAAATATCTTTTCTTGTTATATGAAGGTTCTACTGATATTTTTATTCATTTAATTTTCTATCTTAATCATATCAGTGTTTTAATTTTTTAAGTTAAAATAAATTAATTAATATCTTTAATTAAATAAATTAAAATAATTACATGTTAAATTACTTTTATAATAATAATTATTCAAAAGATATTTTTATTGTTAATTTATTATATATTTTAATTCTTTTAATTATATAATAAATATAATTTTTTTAAATTATTTTCATTTTAAATTTTAAAATTTTAAAGATTAAGTATTTATAACAACTATATTATTTATTCGTATTTTTTATGAGATTAAAAATAATTTATTTAAATGAAGTCCAATAATATAAACAGAGTTAGTTAAAAATAATTTCATAAATACTTAATAAAATAATCAGTTTTAATAAAAATACCAATATAATATCTATACAAATAATAAATTTAGACCCACTTTATAAAAGGATAATGATCCAATAAAAGAATATAACAAAATTAAATAAGAAATAAATATAAAAACCGAATTGAGTTTAATAATGACAGATGGCGCTAAAGGTGTTAAGGGTAGACATTTATTTTTGAAATAAATATAAAAATTTAAAAATTTGAAAAAACTAACACATGATATATATTAGTGCGTTGAAATAGTAGTAACCAGAAGGGACTGATTCAATTAATTGCTTCTAAAAATTAGGACTTAATTGAAAAAAAAATAATAATCTAAATCAAAATTGAGATTAAAAGAAAAATTATGTTTTTTTCTTTATTATATTTATCCAGTTTTCTTATAAATCTTTTCGGCTAATCTTTAATATTTAGTACGAAGAAAAACTTTTTTTTTAATCACTACCTTATACTTCACGAAGTGTCTTATTCAAATTTTATTACCTGTCATTTGAATTTTTCTTTTATTAATACAATTAATTTTATAGGTTGCCGTGCAAATAATTTGAAATTGTTAATTTCTTAAAAAATGTGTTCATGTTTGTTAATTTTTTTTCTACAATACAACACAATTTTATTAAGTCTTTACACTTAAAAAATGTATGGATATAGATTTTATTGTCTAACTAGATTAAATATATTTTGGCATAATAAACGGTGAATCACACCGATTTTCTTTTTACACATGGCCTGATGTTAACATGTGGAGTTTTTTTTTCTTCCTTAGTTTTCTTTTTCTGTTTTTCACCTTCCCTTCCACCTATCATGAGAACACCACTCATTCTTCGGTTTACTTATTAATATTGTATTAGAACAATTAGTTAGAGTTATATTCTAACAAGATTTGTCATTTGTTTAGTCTATTGTGTCACTAAGTATAGAAAAATCAGACCACTCATTAATATTTAATTTCACATTTGAGATGTATATATCATGTTAAGAAATGAATTTTAAATCTAACTCAAATTCACAAAACCAACTAGTAAGGTGAGATTTGCACAAAGTTATATACTTCATGAGACTTCCAGCATATCACACTCATGTACAGTGGCGGACCCAGGAAGGGACAGGGGGGAGCCGTGGCCCCCCCAACGTTTTTGATTTTTTTTATTTATATTATATGAATTTTTTTTTGTTTTTAATTTTTTAAATTATGTATAAAAAATTTAA
>Ga0214545_1005595_pt1 | contig 22556 bp, 11 predicted proteins | sample CNSS4metaG_FD_160064 | JGI IMG/M metagenome (GOLD analysis project Ga0214545, IMG submission 160064) | Root nodule microbial communities from cowpea collected in UCLA plant growth center, Los Angeles, California, USA - CNSS4 | ecosystem: Host-associated > Plants > Roots > Nodule | place: USA...
TTATTTCCGCAATCTGATCCCCAATACGGTTATTCGTGTTCTACATCGTCTGATGATTACTTCAAGGTGACTTGCTGCCATACCTATCGGCCACAACCGATAGAGCACGTGCGGGAAAACATGCTACGGATCATACACCGCAACGCCAGGTAGAGTTCCCATATACGAACAAAGCCCGTATCGTCCCAAGACTACCAAACTCGTCAGCCAACAACTGAGGAGGGCAATCTATCTGGACCCATCCGTACTGGCCACAACCAGCACACTCATACCGGCCACACTCGCCAACCCGAGCCACAACTCAAGGGTTCCTCGTGTTCGTCCGCCATCCCGAGCCACAACTCAAGAGATGCTATTCCGAGCCACAACTCAAGGAATACCACGTGCTTAACCCCTATCCCGAGCCACAACTCAAGGGATACGTTCCGAGCCACAACTCAAGGAACACCAGCAATCTCACCCTTAAAGCATCACTAGACGCACTGTAGATCACAAATTCATAATCCAAACTCAAGCTGCAACAGTATAAATCGCCTGGCGGGGGACACGTGCCGCCAGACGCTACCAGCTTCCAGACCGCCTGGCGGGTGTCACGTACCGCCAAGCGCACAGCGCCTCAAATTATACAGACTTATCAGCTACCGCCTGGCGGGTCAGCCCCCACCGCCAGGCGCCACCGCTTCATACCCTACCACTGCTCCCACTACCGCCTGGCGGGATACCTCTCACCGCCAGGCGCCTCCTGATATTCAGACCCACTGTACCGTTGCTACCGCCTGGCGGGTTGAACCCCACCGCCAAGCGCCATCTCAGAACCTCGTCACGTGTTGGTTTATCTACACTCCACTCCTATGTTATTCTCCATACTTGCGTTTGTACTATCTAAAACACTCATTTTTGATGAATATGTTAATCCCAAGACTAGTTATATCCATTCGAGTCCTCTCATCCTATCTTGCCTATGAGTTACACTAATTAAGGTTATTTAGAAGATTCCCCCATCAACCGCATATCATCCATATACACATTATCCCCTAGTCTGACCACAGCGTGATTAATCCTTCCATTATGCTCACATGAAGTCACCCTCTATTTTTGGTACCCAATCTGACGAAAAAGCACTCCCCTCACTGCATGTATTTTCAGCCCTAAGACCTATCTGTCAACATTCTCTTCTCATTGTCCACCCCATAATTGACCCCATCTTATTAGTCATACTTAAGTCTACACTCTCCTAATTTTCCAATTCATCTCGTAGTCAAATTTGTTCACACCCAATACTATTACCCCACTGCACGAATTTCCACTCCTTCAGCCCAAACCAGTCTAACCAGACCTTCAGTCTACCACTGTTGTAACGCTGCCGCCTGGCGGTAACTGATCTCCCGCCAGGCGATGTACCAGACCTGAGAGCCATCCTGTTCTCTTTCGCCACTGTTAACCCTCACAACCATCACCTATCATCTATCTCAATGCAATTCCTCCTATTTTGGCATAACAACTCCAATAATTTCAGTCCCCCCATCTCACTACCACCCTACCCCGCAAGGATCACGACAATTTCATCCCAAAGGCACTCCGCTTTCATCTCCGTCACATTAAATCACTGTTTCATTCATTCCTACCTACTAATGCGTAAACTGCACACCATGTAATATCCAATTCATCTATTGTTAATCACCAACAGCTTTCCCACCGATTAGATTTAACCCAGAATTCCAGAAAACTCCAAAACAGGAAAAATGGCCCCGCGCTGCCTAGCGGTTCAACCGGCCCCGCCATCCGCAACCCAGAAATTTAGTGTAACTCCAAGCGTCGCCTGGCGGCCGGGAATGTGCCGCCAGGCGGTTCCCCTCCCAGAACCCCAAAAACTCTCATAAACAGATGAGCCGCCTAGCGGTGATTCATCACCCGCCAGGCGGTTTTTGGAAAATTTCCAGACACGCAGAAATTCAAGCATACAACAGCAGATAGACATTCAATTATCAAACATCACATGTAATTATTCTTTTTAAAGCAAAAATCGCGGAGTCCAGCTCCCCTAACCTGGATCCTTAGCTTAAATTTGAACAATTGATGAAGCTCTCCCTTGATCACCAATAGCCCACCTTGGTTTCTCTCAATTCTGCCTTCAACTCCCTCACGTCAGACCCCTCTCACTCACCCTTGTCTCTGTTTTTCTGAGTCTAAGTTCAGCCTTGCCAAAACCCCAACTTTTTCCTTTTAAACTAGTACTTTAGGTTACCCAAAACATTAAAACGAATTTAAATTCATTTACTTTTTAATAACCATCCATCTCTCATCATGAATGGTGATTGCAGCCCCCTCTTGGCCGTACTGCTTCCCATGGTTTCTGTTAACCTTTCCCATTTCCCTCTAAAGTCACCATTAGCAAAAATAAAATAAGCATAAGTTCCATTTAGAATTTCCAAGGTTTAAACCCATGACCCATTTGTTACCACTCAAGTTCATAACCACTTCAACCAATCATGTTTCATGCTAACCATTACAATTCAAGCATCATATCATAACAGAACATGTTTTCATAGATTGAAATAATAATAATAACACAAAAAGTATCATGCATAGGACTCGAACCCAAGTCCTTTAACATAATCAAAGTGCTCTCAACCACATGAGCTAGCACTTTTCCACGTCATACCAACCATAATTTAATATCATAATTATTACCCCTCCCGTATTTATTAATTAATTATTTATTTAATTAATTAAATTCTACGGGTCTTACAGCAAACATCACAGCCACCACATAAAGTGCCTCTACGCACTAGTTGTCAACTGACAGCAAGAAGGTGTTGCCAGACAATGCATCTCTTCTTGGGTAAAAATCTAGGTTTTCTTGCATCTACGAGAAACCTAATTTCCCCAAGTCTCAATCCACTTATTCAAATACATAAAAATCATATCAACCCACGTTTTGTACATGCATAACCACCCAATTCAATGATACAATTGCAAAAGCACCATTATTGACTCTACACACCACACTTCAAATCCATCTCAAACATTAACGTTAACCTTCATATTCGTGAAATCATCAATTCATCAAACTAAAATAAAAAAATCATTTTCAGTTATTATAACCTTAAACGATCACACAAATATAAGCAAATAAGCACAACACCAAATCATGCCACATAATCCAACAAAACTGCTACATAATTCAACATAGTTCATGCTCCCTGGCAGATCATAACTGCCTCCAGGCGAGTTCTGGGAAAAATCCAAAATTTAGGTTAGGGTGTATGTGTCGTCTGGCAAGCTAAGAACACTGCTAAGCAGTTTCTAGGTAAAACCCAGAAACGCAATGAAACCTAGACATCCCAAGTTCATGCACACATGAAAAACATATAATTCATTGAATAACAGATAATTGCAACTCCCTTTACCTAAATTCTCGCTCCAAAAGCACTCCTAGAATCCCTTCTTGCTTAGTTAGTGATCTTCTTTTGCCTCTACTAAAAGAACTCCCACCAACCCTCAATATGCTCTTTAGGTAAGGTTTAATGCTCTCAAAATCTCACCACCTAGCTATATCAAACTCTCCTCTTTTCCCTCACTAATTCACCGCTACATCTATCCTTTTTCAGCCCTAATAAAATTAATTAAATTAAAAAACGAAAATTCTACTTTAATGGTCATTCACTTGCATTTACATGAACTCATGCACCATAACTACTATGGCCTACCCTTCCAGCTACTTTGAGACGGATATGGTTCCTGAGCATATACTTAGGTGGCAAAAATAATTGAATGTAAAAAGGAACTATTTGGCACTAGCCAAGAATCAAACCCTCAACCACCCAATCACCAAGTATATGCATAACCAACAAGCCATGTTTCATGGCAATTCATGCATGTTTATGATTATATTATCACACTTTACGATCATGCACACATGCAAAACAATTAAATAATTAAATTAATACACTAATGACATACACAAGACTCAAATCCAAGTCCTCTCAACACCACTCAACACACTTAACCACTTGAGCTACCATTACTCTTTGTTAAGACATGACAATTTAATTCTCTTAGAGATACTTCCAATCTACACTTATTGTTAATTAAATATGTATTATTTATTTAAGGGTTAATTATGTTTTTCATTCCTCAAGTATTGTTAATTTTTTTTCACACATTTGCCCCCTCCAACCTCTGCCACAATATAAAACACACATTTGTTAATTTTTTTAATATTTTTATTAGTTGTTTATTTTCATCATCTAGAATACTATTTCGATATATTTTATCTATTTATTTTTTAACTCATTATCAATCATACTATATTTTTTCCACTATACTTGTATAAATAACTTTTATTTCCTACAATATTTTTTTATTATTATGTTTATTATTTGTTCTGTGTCATTTTGATCAACTGTATAAAAAAGAGATTCATTAGAATTTAAAAAATTGAAGTAAACAAACATTTAAACTATATTTTAATTTGAATATTTGTTTTCCTTTTATTTTTAATTTTACCAACTAGGTTTCATTAATGTTTGCAAATTTAATAAATGTTTTGGTTCTCATGAAATTTTATTTGGTATTCTAATCTAAAATGTCAACAATTATAGTTTATTTCAAAGTATTTGATATCAAAGAAACAATCATCCTCCTAATATTGAATATTTGATAATATTGTGTTTCTTTTACCGTAATTTTGTATTATTTTATAAAAGTTAATTAAAATTAATATTGAAGTAGTAAAAAAATGAGTACGAGTACAAGTACGAGATTATACTCGTTACTGGGTGGGGATGAGAATGGGACAAAAGCTGATACTCGTTAGGTTTGGGTATAGGTATGAGGATAAAATTTTTCTACGGGGATGAGTATGGGATAGCGAAACTCATTCCCGTCCCGTCCCATTACCATCCCTACCTTAAATCATAGAAAATATATAGAAATAAATGGGTCTTCTTTACCCGCAAATCAATCTGCATGAATAGTGTTTTTGCAAAACAAACACGTTTCAGGTTAATATTTTTTAATTCTTTAATTTTAATTGAAAATTGGAATTAACCTTTTTGAAACTTTAATTTAATTTAGTCATCTAACCTTAGATCTACATAAATTTAGTTATTTTAATCAAATTTTGTTAAGTTTATTTGACGTTTCAAACGCGTTTCATGATAGTTTCTTAACTATTGTTGAAGCGAATATGTATAAAACTTTGTAAACAACTCAAATAATATCATAAAATACATTTGAAATGTTAAATAAACTTAAGTTTAATTACTCGGATGATACCAACTTTGGTATAAGTGTGTCAATCTGGTACTTGCTTTTAAAAAAGTGTCAATTGCATCCCAACTTTTAAAAAAGTGCTTCAATTAGGTCCCTTTCAAACGGAGTTGACTAACATCGTTAGTCAACGTGCCACATGTCAGTATGTGGTTTTTTTGATTTTTTTTTAATTTTTTTTTAATTTTTTGAAAATAAAAATAAAAATGCCACGTGTCAGGTCCCTGTGTGTGACACGTGGCATTGTTAGTGTCAAGTGGCATTGCAATGCCACGTGTTAGTGTCATTATCAGATGTCATTGTGTTGATTTCGATTTAATCTCCATTTATGTTTTTTGTTTCAATTTAGTACCTACTTATGTGTATCTGATTCAATCTTGACCTAATTTTTTTTAATAATTAAAATATATTTTTTATAAAATTAAAAGTAACTAAGTATAAAATTTTTACAAAAATTAAGTATTTGATATTAATATTAAAATGTAGTGGTAAAAGTCATTTTATTAAGTCATTTTTAGTAAAAAAATTAGTATAACATTTAGACAAATAGAAATTTTGGTTTAAAATTAGTAAGAGACAATATTGTATTTTGGAAAAAAATAATAATTAACAAAACATGAGTACTTAATAAAAAAAAGTAATTAATAAAGTAATATGTTAAAAAGTCATTTTTAATAAAAAATATTAGTAAAACATTTATACAAATGAGAAATTTGGTCTGAAATTGAGAGAAACAATATAAATATTAGTACTTAATTTTGTAAAAATATTTATACTTAATTAGTTTTAATCTTATAAAAAATGGATTACAAAAATATTTTACTTATTAAACAAATTGGGACAAAATTGAATCAGATACATATAAGTAGGTACTAAATTGAAACAAAAAGACACAAAAGGAACTAAATAGAAATCAACACAATGACATTTGATAGTGACACTGTCACGTGGCACTAACAATGCCACGTGGCACTGACAGTGCCACGTGTCACACACAGGGACCTCACATGTGGCACTTTTTTTATTTTTTTTTCAAACAATTAAAAAAATTAAAAAATAAATCAAAAAAATAAAAAAGAACCATCCGAATGAGACTTAATTGAAGCACTCTTTCAAAAGTTGGGATGCAATTGACACTTTTTTAAAAACGGGTATGAGATTAACACACCTGTACCAAAGTGGGTATCATTCGAATAATTAAACCATAAACTTAACAAAATTTCGTTAAAAGGACTAAATTCACGTAATTCTAGAGTTAGAAGACTAAATTTGGTCAAAATTTCAAAAATTATGGGTATACCTCATTGTAACGTCCCATTTGAGTAATAAAATAATTAAATGAAAATATTACACAGAATAATATAAGAAGCTGAGTCAAGGAGTATAACGTCACTCCTACAGGTATCTAAGGTACTTAGAAGACATTAATGAGGGCACACCACGATGCCAATACAAAACAAGGTAAAAGATCTAAAGTATTCAAAATACAGTTTTAAAGTAATGCAATGCATGGCCACAACCCTAACAGAAAACATAACGAGCAGAGTCCAAATCCAGATGACTAAGCAGCGGAATCACCATTTACCTGTTGACCACTAGGACTTCTCGCATCTGCTCACATTAATAAATCGATGATCATCGCAAGGAGAGAAAACCACACACAGAACATACAACAAATAGAAAGGGTAAGCTAGAGCAGAAAAGGATTTATCATACAGTTACATACACTTTCATAGTCCAAGATGCATATGTTAACCAAGACACGACTCATCCAGATACATATAATTAGTCGGATTCATCGGATGCTTGCACTTGTGGTGGTCTTTCCTTCTCTACCGAGCTGTTCTACCGAGCTAATTGTTACAGTGTTTCTTTCCCCTACACATAAGGTTAGCTTTTAAAGTGTTTCAGGCCTCCTACTACTCTCATCACTCGAGTCAGTACGCACTATGTGAGACTAACTGACTCTTTAGAGTGTCAGGATGCAATCCTTACCTTGAATCCTTACTAAATTATATAAATGGGGCACCACCATGAACTCCCACTAACAGGGGTCATGGAATTACGTCCCGACAACTAAGGCACCACCATTAGGTCTCACCTAGAGGCTCATGGAATTACATCCTAACCAATGAGGCACCACCATGAAACTATCGTGAAATTACGTCCTAACCCAACCAACACCATGATTCCAACCATCAATGTAACATTATTGCTCATACCAAATTCATGACCACATATATAACCAACCATTCATGTATATTCCATACCAAGATCATGCCAAACTCATCATTCACCACCCATAAACCATCTTTACTCATGCATATTCACTTATCTCATGCTTTAACATAGCAATCCAACTTAACAACACATTATGCTAACGATTTTGGGATTTTAGAAATAAAACAGCAGCTTGTGTAAAGCTCCAAAAATTTTGTATTTATATTCAAATTAAATATGACTGAATCAAGAACCAAATGAAACAAGAACCAACTTAATTGAATAACTATAAAGAAAGTTGTACACCAAACAAGCAACAAAGGTCAATGTTGTCAACAACTAAACTACAGTGACCTTGCGATAAAAACTGCTCTCACTACAGAGCTTCAATTAAAGATTCAACCGGTCAAAGTTAAGAATTATGTGTTGAGGATCAGCTGTTCAAATTTCAGCTCGATCCAACGGTTAATGTAGTAGAAATCTTCATTTTATGAAAAGTGTGCAGTGTAGAAAAAAGAGTAGTGCCACATCAATCAAACATACTCGTACACCATACATTTTTATTCGACCAACAGTCTCATTCAAGCATCACAGCCATACAAATAGACCAAAAATCAGCAAAATAAATTTAAAAACATAAACCCTAACTTCCCTTACCTGAAAAATGCTAACTCAAGCGAATGAGATCCTTAGCGGACTAACACCTAAAGCGGAAGCAAACAATGGAACTGAAAAACAGTGAGGGATGAATGAAAATGAGCTATGACAAAGACTAGCGTGGAACTAAAGCTTGAAGAAAAGAAGGGAACATAGAGAGCTCAACTTACTTGGAGGGAATCGTTCAACGGAGAGGAAAAATAGGGGAGCTCACTCAAACCCCAACAGAGCTTATGAAAATAGTTTAAGGAGAGTGTAAAGGGGTTGTTGGCAAAGTGAAAGCTGAATGAGAGTGTTTTGGCTGCTTTAGGGTCTTTGACACCCTATGGGTCAGTCTTTAGGCCCAATTGATTTAGGGTGGGCCTTTAAAATAAGGGCAGAAAATAAAGAGGGCTTTACACTCGTTGCAACTAAACGCGCTTTATAGTGTTCAATAGAACCATCTGCATGATGTTTAATCTTAAAAATCTAACGACACCAATTGCAACTTTATGTGGAGGTAAATCAGTATGAACCCAAGTATTATTCATTTATAAAGCAGTAATTTCAGCATGCATAACCTTAAGCCAACAATCAAATTTGACAGCTTCATCATATGTCTATGGTTCAAATACAGTGGAGATAGACATGATAAAATGATGAAAAGATGATGATAAATGATGGTAAGAGAAGACATGTTCCAGTGGATAACGAACAACAAAAACAACAATGGTACCAGTTGATGTAAAATTATTGTGAAAATCTTTCAAATAAGTGGGTGGGTGACGAATACATGTAGAACAACGAAGATCAGGGGTAGGGGAAACAGGTAAAGGGGGATAAGAAGTGGGTGGAGAAAAGGTGCCTAAAGAAATAGAGGAAGGGTGAGGAGATGTAAAAGAATGATGTTTTCCAAGCTGGATCTATTTTTTTAATATCCATATGAGTCAAAGGCTTGTCTCCCTTAGATATAACACCCTACCATCAAGATGGTTCTTACATTCCCCTAGTTTAATCAGATAAACCTCCTTGTCAATTTGGTTAGAAACCAAATTACTCTTAATGTAAGGATATGGAAGTTGAGAAAGAGGTATATCACAAGCATTATTAAGGACTTAAGCAAAAATACACTTTTGAAGACAAACATTAAGAGCAAAAGTTGTCTGAAATCATTCTGAATATATATATATATATATATATATATATATATATATATATATATATATATATATATGACAAAGCCTATATAGCCAAAAGCAGGTTCCATATCTAAGAATCAAAGACATTATAAGTGTTTTAGCCAAGAAGTACAAAAATCTCTAGTATTATTTTATCATCTAGAATTTGCTTATGTCGCAACCGAGATCGCGGCGGAATGATGAAAATAATTTAAAAGAATACAGAGGAGTCGCCACCATAGTTTATTACGAAAAACTATAGAAAAACCTTAAAACGAATAGTCTTTGAAACTAAATTTGGATTCGGAAGTCGGTTACGTATGAGAAGGTATTAGCACCTCACAATGTTCGTCATAAGACGATTCCATTTAATTAAGTATGCAAGATAAAAGTAGATGTTTTTAAAATATTTATTGTTCCACAAAACTTAAACAAAATAAATACATATACAAACTAATAAAGATAAAAAACAAAATTATTTTTTTTATTTTTTTTGGGCCCGGCAAGGGTTGTACCTCGCTCCTACGTATTTCTATTTGGAAAATCAGGAATAACATAGTTCTTTTTTAAAAAAAAAAAACTATTTGAGATGATGAGTTAAAATTTGAAATTTTTATATTTTTTAATTATTAAGGGAATCTGAGATTCAACATGATAAACAATTTAAGTTATCAAGCAAATCCAAGACTTCACATGATATCCAAAAATCATATATAAAAAAAAGTATAATTTATAGTTTTTATTTTTATTTTATTTTTTTTAAAAGAGAGGAGAATTAAAAGCTTACAAGGAGTTTATAATGTTGTCATACGACACATATCAATTATGAATACAGTCCCAAAATTACATAACATTAGACCCAAACGCATTTAGCAATATATTAAGTCAATCGATACACTTGATATTGTAACAGAGTAAGGTCAGGATTCACAACCCATTAATTTTATTATGTTCACCAATACATGAATAACATTAGGAGAAAAAAATGACTTACCTTTCAAGGCAACAAATTGAGCAAATCCCGACTAAGAGGATAGCGAGGTGATCTCCCTTGCGTGTGTGCTCTCGTAAAAGAAGAGGAGTATCAATTTTTTTTTGTGTCTTGCATTAGAGAGGTTTTGTGCTTATATAGACACCTTGGGATACTACTGAAATCCTAGTCTTTAATTATAATAAAATATATAAGGAAGGAATTGGTCACAATGAAACATATTATAAAAATTAAATCGTTGCATAATATCCAGGGTATTGATTATAATTATTAGCAAAATATTGCTTGTAATTACTAGAATCATATATTTTCTGGTACATGAAGATCCTGATCAAATCATAACATATTATTCATATAATTGATTCTAATTATTACCAGGAATATTTTCTTCCAATTATTAAAATCGTTCCATTTTCTAAAAAGCATTATTATCGGGAACATTTGTTTCTAATTATTAAAATAATATATTCTCTAACTGAAAAATCAATGAGACACATCACATAAGCATAAATTCAAGATATTTATTATAATTATTATGAAGAATATTGCTTCTAATATTATACCATTCTCTAAAAAATAGATATTATAAATGTTCTTTTTTGGCATGTCATGCGTGGAGTGTAAATAGCAAACAATAGATGTGAAAGTATGTACAAAACATTTGGGCTCATGAAAAGGGTGTGATAATTAAAAGCAAATTAGATTCTCCATTCTTTTTCTCTTTTTTTTTTCTTTTTTTCCATGGTAGAAATAAAAAACATATTTTTTTATTTTATTTTATTTTATTTTTTAACAAAACAAATACATTCACCCGGACGAAATTGGGTATTGACAATTTAGAAGGATAATTTGTTGTTTAGGTAGCTTAGGTATTAATTTCTATTCATTGTAGTATAGTGTTAGCACTAGTGTTAGTTTTAGTTGCTAATTTTAGGTTCTAACTAGTCAAATTTTAATTTTCTTATTAATTTCAAATTTGACTTGATTTTTATCTTTCTTTAAGCATTCAAAAGTTTTCTAGATAGTGGTTTACCCGTTCAAATAAATATATTAATGCAGTTTTCAGATTTTACAGTTTTAGCCTATTCTAGTCATTAGTTTTAGGGTCTAGGTTGTCATATTTTGATTTTTAGGTAGTTTTTGTAAGTCCGACTTTTCTTAGTTAGATTTTATCATTTTAAACTTGTTGAGTAAGTTACCTTATAGTTTCTTAGGTCAGTTTAGTATAGTTGCAAATTCATGGTAATTCTAATGGGATTTCTAAGGTTTGAGTAGTGGATTTTAGAAGTTTGGTTAGGAATCAATTTTTAGGTCATTCTTTGGTTATTTTTAGTCCATTAGGACTTGTATAGATAACATTAGTTGTTAGGTTATCTATTACAGATTTTACATTTTCACCCACTCATTATGGTTAATTTTATGATGTGTATATATGTAGAAATTTTTTACTTTAAGTAAATTGATTTCTAACTAGTCTTCATGCATTATTTTCATTAATAATTAGGTAGTGAACATGTTGCACATCAGTTTTGACACATTTTACACATAAATGAGATTTGAGCCTAAATGATTGATTCTTGTGTGTTTCACTTGTGTGAGATTGTACTCTAGAACTTGTGGAGACTACTATTGATGTCAATTGCTTAAGCACACTTTGAAAATGATATAGGTCATCTTTTTATCTTAGCCAATAGTCAAATATAGCCAACCTGCATTCGTACACCATTTTACCCATGATTTGAGCCATTTCACCTATCTTCCTTTTGTACTTTTTGCCCTATAACTAGAAATACAAAAAATTTGCTTTGTTTAGGAGCTTTAAACATTGAAATAGGTTGAGTAAGTGTATATGATTGTTAACTCCCAATTTTGGCATGGTTTACTTTGATAATTTTGTGTTCTTAAGTAGCTTTTATAGTTTAGTCTTTTCATTGTGAATTGTAAATAACATTGCTATATTTTCTAGCCTTAGTTTTATGTGCAATATTGATTTTTCTTAGTTTTGATTGATATTCCAAAATAAATTTGGTTCTGTGATTTAATTTTGAGTAGTGGTGCAGTTAACTTTAGATAATTTGGTTTAGATGGAAGTTGAAGAGCTTAGTTGAGTCACTCATTATTGAAGAATTGAAATTGCCAATTTAAAAAGTTCATAGGTAACTTACCTACAAAAATTTTTGTATGTAAGTTACTTATGAAGATTTTCGAAGATAAGTTACCTACGAAATATTTTGTAGATAAAGTTCGTAGGTAAATTATCTACGAATGCACATTTTCGTAAATAAAGTTATCTAACAACTTATACATACGAAATGCGTTTCGTAGCTAATTCTTAGATTACATCAAATTATCGACAAAAATTATTCATTACCTACGAATTGAACATAAATAATATTTTTTTTTGTAATGAATCAAATTAAAATAATTTAAAAATAAATAAAATATTTAAAAAAAAAGTTAATTAGAAGAATTGAGAAATTTGACCAATTTCTTATTTTTCAATTGTTAAAAGATCATCTTCAAGAAAGTGATTTTTGCTAACTAACATAATAATAAAAATAATAATAATAATAATAATAATAATAATAATAATAATAATAATAATAATAATAATAATAATAATAATAATAATAATAATAATAATAATAATAAGGTCATGATAAAATACTTGTGTTCATTTGAGATGATGGATTTAAGAGAGAATGGGTAGATAAATTTGAGTAGATTCTGAGATAAAGTTTGTGTTGTTTCTTTGAAGACATTTGGTGGTGAGAGTGAATGGATTTGGAGATAAAATTTGTAAAAGTTTATGAGTGAACATTAATACATTATTTTTATTATTATTATATTATACATATATAGTATTATTATTTTAAATATATAATATAATCATTACTATTATATATATAGATATTAATATATATATATATATATATATATATATATATATATATATATATAACACAAGAATCTCACTCCTACACATAATACGCAATATACAAACACACACACACACACACGAGGATCTCTCGGTTCGCGAATCGATTCTTCCTCACTCACCCACAACACTCACACACATGAACATGAACATAGGGAGAACGGTAAAATTTTAGGTATGTTCCTTTAAGAGGATGAATTTGAGGGAAAGTGAGAGAATGAATTTACATGAGTTTGAAGGTAAAGTTTGTGTTATTACATTTAAGGGATTTGGAGATGAAAGTGAGAGGATTTATGATGAAATTTCTAAAAATTTGTGAGTGATTTGATTCATATGATAGTTTTTTTTTAATAAATTAAAAATAAGATTACTATTTTGCTTTTATAGTTGAAAATAATGTATTATTTTATTTAATTACTATTATTATTATTATCATTTTTTATTTTTATATATATATATATATATATATATATATATATATATATATATATATATATATATATATATGTATATATATATATATATGTATATATACATATATATATATTACACACACACAAACAAACGATTCTCCCCGACCCACATACAACACCCACACGCACATGAACATGAACATAAGATAGAATGGTAAAAGTGTGTGTATTCTCAAAAACACTGGCGAACCATAGTAATGACAAAGAGGCCATGGCCCCCCAAATTTTTTAATATTTATATAATTTTAAATATGTTTTTTAAAAATTTAAAATTTTTAATATATTTTATATATTAGATATTCTCGAACAATTTTATACATCTATATCTATATGTAAAGAAATTTTGTTGTTGTCCACATTTATTTTTTATTTTACCTTTTAAATATTTTTTAAAATAAAAATAATTATTTTATTAATATTATCTTTTAGGTGATCATTTTTTTAATTTAACCATTTTTTATTTGACTGTTTTTTTAAACTTAATCATTATAAATGAAAATTAATTATTATAAAACTATAAAAATATTTATATTTAATTTTATAATTATAATAATAACAATAATTATAATTTTTTATCATAAAAAAAGTAAATACAATATTTTTACTAGTTTATATAAAATTTTGGAATTACTCTCTCAGTTTCTATCTTCGTTCAAAAATATTAAGTTGGTCTTCCAATGTCTTTTAGTCTCAATTTAGTCCCGATTTTTGAAAAAATGATGCAATTTGATCATTTTTCGTTTGGTTGGTGAATAAGGATGGTTGTGAATAAGGATGGTTCGCTTGGTTGGTGTAATAGACATAATCCTAGTGTCAATTTTAATAAAAAAAATCATTGCTCCACTTCAAGAAACTTGACGAAAAAGAACCAAATTACATCAATTTTTAAAAATCAAGACCAAATTGAGACTAAAAAAAACTAGAGCACCAACTTGACATTTTTTGACGAAAAAATATATTAAAAGAGTAATTCAACCAAAATTTTGGCACCTCCAAAATATTGGTTGAACATTCGCCACTACTCACAAATTTTCACAACTTTGGCAAAGAGATGGGGTTATTGGAGTATCTACAAATGTACTCCTTCACTCTCTCTCGCTAATCAGCTCAAACAAATACAATCCATGTAACACCCCATTTAATTAATAACACTAATTAAAGGAATGTCACGCAGAATAGTATTAGAAACAAAGTCCTGGAGTGTAGACACTACTCCTCACGATTATCCAAGAGAAAACTCGAATAAGAAAAGGGCACACTACGATGTCATAACAAAGTATAAAATATAAATCATCAAAATTTAGAATTTTAAGCCTAAAGACCAGCGGTACACGGGCCATAGCCCTAAAGGAAAGTCCAAGTAAACCTAGATCCAGTCCAAGCAGACTATGTAGCGGAACCTCCATCACCCTGATGATTACAGGGAGTTCTCACCTCTGCTCACATCAACAAGTTGATGATCATTGCAAAAGAAAAGACCACACCACAAAACATACAACAAACAACAGAAGGGTAAGCTAGAGCCAAAATTAGTTTTATCGTGCAATCAGATATACTTTCACCGTCCAATATACATACATCATCCAAGCATGTTATGACCTTCCATTCAATACACTAAGACTCGACTCGACTCATCCGGATACATATAATCTGGTCGGATTCAGCGGATGCTTGCACTTGTGGTGAATACCTCTGCTCACCCCCGAGCTATGTGTTACAAGTGTTACAATGAATCAATCCCTCACACACAAGGTTAGCCCTTAGTGAGTTTCAGGCCTCCTGCTACTATCACTACAAGAGTCAGTCCGCTCTAAGTGAGACTAACTGACTCCTTAGAGTGTCAGGATGCAACCTTACCTTGAATCCTTACCAAATTATACATATGGGGCACCACCATGGACGTCCACTAACAGGGGCCATGGAATTACGTCCCGACCACTGAAGCACGACCCTGAAATCCCACCTAGAGATCTCAAGGAATTATGCACTAACCCTTGACCAATCGTGCTCAAACAATCGAATAATATTTATCATGCAAATAATCTCAGACCATCCTTTATAAACCATACTCATTCATATTAGAATGTAGAATCAATACCAACTCATCCTTCCCAAACCATGAATATAGAATTTCATCTCATACCAATACCATGCTACTTTAATTACCAACCATCTCATACATGCCACATGCCAAGGACATGTTAAACTTATCAATCACATACCATAAACCATTCTACTCATAGCCATTCACCCAATTCATGCTTTTAAAAGTAATTGAATCAATCCATAAGTTCAAGTTAAAGTAAGGAATTAAAATTCTGTAGAAATTCTCGCTTAAGCTAGACTGGTCTCGCTTACGCTAGACTATTCTCGCTTACGCTAGACTGGTCTCGCTTACGCTAGACTGGTCTCGCTTAAGCTAGAAATTCTTGCTTAAGCTAGACTAATCTCGCTTAAGCTAAAATCTCTCGCTTAAGCTAAACTAGCAGCTTTTCACTGGTTTTAACATGTAAGAACACAAAATCCCAAACAACAAAAACTAAAGAAAACACAAACCCGTTGCATAAAACGTTGGCATCATATTTTCATGCTTTAAAAGGGTAAACAAATCAATCATGGGAGCATACAAGTATTTAAACAACTCTGCCGTCAATCTCGCTCAAGCTAAGGAGCTCTTGCTCAAGCGACATGGGTCTCTCGCTCAAGCGAAAAGCTTTCGCTTAAGCGAGATTGAAAACAGTGAGCACTTCGAGTTCTCGCTCAAGCTAGCCCATCTCGCTCAAGCGAGAGGCCTTCGCTCAGGCGAGCACTCGAAACCAAAGGGGGGCGAGTTACTGCCATTCTCGCTTAGGCGAGAGCTTCTCGTTTGGGCGAAAAATAGCTCGCTTAGGCGAGTATAGCAGATCTCACCTGCTCTCACGCATGCCAAGCAAAAAATCCATCCATAAACAATACATAAATTATTTTCACACCATCAAAAGCACATCAAATCATCAAGAGCACCCAACAGAACCAAAACAGGCACATTATTTATAAAAGCATAAAAAAAAAAATCCTAGCTTCCCTTACTTGGAAAGGAGCTAATATCGGGCTTCGATTCTTAAACCAACGGGACCGGCAGATTTAAGAAGTGAAGACGAGCTGAGTTTAGAGCTAGCTTGACCAAGATTGGGGCTAAACCCTAACAGAGCCTCTGTGGGGTAAAAGAGAGTGTGAGAGTACTGTTTCTACAAGAATGACAAAAGTGAGAGTGGTTTGGCTGTCTTAGGGGCCTTGGACACCCTATGGGCCAGCCCTTAGGCCCATAAGATTAGGGACAGCCCTTTAAAAATTAGGACAGAATAAAAGAGGGTTTTACAATTCACACCGCTAGGGATGTCAAAAAAAATCATACCTGTGGGTACCCGTTGATAAAATCTGAAACGGATAGGAAATGAACATTATAAATAGATATATGCAAATAATGGGTATGAGTATTTTTTATAGTCATATGTTAACGAGACGGATACAAGTTTCATAGTATCTGTACTCATGAATACCCATACCTACTATACTATACTATAATTTAAATTAAAAAAAAATTAAAAGAAACATGATTAAAATATTAACATATTAATTTTGAATATATTATTTTGTATTAATTAGTTTTAAAATATAATTTTTCTTTATTTATAAACGGTCATTTATATATTATTTAAATGAATTATTTAACTGTTATTTAAAATTTATGAATATTATATATTAATTTTATTTTAATATATAATAACTAAAATATGTTATTAAATATTAAATTTCTTACAAATCTATCACTCCAAATACATACTCACAATTCAACAGATTCATCTGAACAAATAAACACAAAAATTAATTCGAAAAGAAAATGTAATTATGTAAAAAATTGCTTGTTTCCTAAAGTAATACACTTTTTAAGCCAATAATTTGGTGCAATATATTTATTTATTTATATAAAATCTTGGTCAAAATAGATCTCCATATAAAATGGTGGTGTTGCTTTTAAAACTGTGCCTGGATGCCTTCCATCCATTCACAAACTGTCAAAGTCTTTTCAAAATAATGATGCTGACCTTGTTCACACATACATGGAATTAGGTCCCAAATTTAGGTTCAGTTCATACACTTCTGCCGCAACATCTCCGCCGGCGCAAAAAAAATTCAAAACCAAGGATTACGCTTCAGAAACGGATCGACACAGATCACAATAATGCATTATTATTATGCTTTATTTCCCTTTTCAGTAAATTGCTAAAAGCCGTGTGAATATGTGCTTCGTTTGCACGTTCACTTCTTCTTCAAAATCATTACTTTGCTTTAATTATTATTGCATTACTCATTTCAACTCTGTGACTTTCTTTAAACATTACGATTAATTATCTGCATATTTTAATTCATGACATGTCTTTTTCTTGACCCCTAAGTATCTGCATATTTTCTACTTTCTACAACGGATTTCCCAAACAATCGATCTTAATTTGTAATGGAGTAAACATTTAATTTTAATTCATCTCCTGTCAAATTTTCTACTTATTTTAACATAAAAACTCAATTAAGACTATGCAGTCCAATATTTTAATACTTTTACTAGTTGTAATAGACTATATCTTTTTAATATTTTTGAAAATATTTTAAGTTTTTGACAAAATTTTAAATTCCATAGCGATAATTAATATTAATGATATTATTTATAATAACTCTAAAACAAATTGAAATCCTCATTTTCATAACTTTTAATTGAAAAAAATAAAAAAATAAAAACTAGTCTAAGAAATGAACACTGATTTGATTAACAAAAGCTTATTTCGATAAGTTCAATACTTTTACAATCTTAAAAGAGTTGAGGTCTCAATATTCAAAATGAATTTTTGAATGTGTTTTTTTCTTTCAGATAATTAATTGATTATAACAATATTATCTAAAATCGAAACATAATTTATTATAAAAGGATAAATTATATGTTCCTTCTTCTTTTTTTTACTTAAAAGAAACAAATAGATATAGTTGATCTCTTTTTCATTTTTTTATGAAAAGCTAATATATAGATTAATATGATTGGCACAGAGTCTGAAACTAATAATTTGTGGGCAGTACGGAGTACAGAGTACATAGTGAAGGACAGAGTAGCTGTTAAGATTCACACGTCTTCCTCCGGCCAAATTTCTAATGGGGCAATAAATTCTTGAAGTCTATCCTTTACCCTTGTCGTCTCCACTCCAACTCTTGATATTTTAACCTGACACACAAAAGGAAAAAAAAAAAAAAAAAGGATAAAATTAGTTAATAATTGAATTCTTATTAACTTCCGAACAAACAAAATTTAATGTTGTCAAATGTTCTAAAAATTGATGATGTATAATTTTACCTGAGCGTGAACAACGTAAAATAACTTGTCGCCGACAGTTGAGAAGCTTGCGGTGACAACTTCGGCACCTTCTTCCTCGAGAACGCTAATTACTTCGTACAACATGAATGTCTTGTTCAACCCACTCACCAGCATCACTTCGATGCCGGAACCCAAGTCCCTTAGCTCAAGTATTGTCAACTTGGTGTCAACGTTTTTATCCAACATTTTTCTGTCACTGCTTTGGTTCAACATCGCTTGCTCCTTCTGCCTCTTCAATTTCTCTATTCTCTCTCTCATGTGTTTTATGTACCTTGCTGCAAGATCCAGCTGGTCCTGCTGCCCTAACATCAGCTGAAAACATTCAACACTTCGTTAAAACTTTAAGGATGCAATTCATCAAACAGTTAGAACGTGATTTTGAAAATTTTAGCTCCTCTTTCGCACCCCATCAACTCAAATGTGTGGTGGGTGATTAATGTCCCAATTTTCACATTTGAATCCTGAATTGCGTGGGATCAAACATGAGTGCTAATTTTCAAATTCTTACACAAAAACGAAGAAAGAAAGAAGTTGTTTTTTTGAAAAAGAAAGTGCCTTTTAACTATCCCAATTGAAAGAACAACTGGGTGGAGAGTTCAAACAAGAGGGGTGGCGAAAAAAGTGAACAGATGAGTGTTTTTTGAAAATTCTATGGGTACCTTGGATTTGGGTGGTTTGAGGTTGGGAGGAATAAGAGAACCAAGCTGGTGGCAGAGGGATTTCATGTGGATTCTGCGGTTTCTTTCGATGGTTTTGCGATCAAGTTTAGTGGAATCATCGATGGTGCTCGCTAATCTCTTCTTCATCTTGATCGATTGCGAGGTTCTTTCATATAAGTTGTGTGAAAGAGAAGTGATTAGGGAGCAAAGTAGTGAGTGTGCATAAACTGTGGGGTGGTGAAGATAAGATGAAGGAAGAAAAATTGATCAATTGGAGTGTTCAAGAAATTGAGGGGTTTATATAGAGAAAATGTGTGGTCTGTGGCATTCTAATATTCTAGATTGTTTATATGCACGGTCGGGACGCTACACCTGTTTTCATCTTCATTGACTGGACCATGAGGAACAAGGCTACACCCATTTTGTAATTATTTTTATGAATAAGAGAACAGTTATTTAGCCAATTGTGTGTGTTTGTATGGTTTTTACACTTTATTTGAATGTAAATTTTTACATATACTCAGTAGGTTATGGAAAGAAAAAAGAACAAAGGGACAGAGAGAGTTTGCATTTCTTTAATTAGAAAAACTAAAATTTCAACCATTAACATCTATTGACAAAAGTAATTAATAAAAAAATAGGTTAAATTACTCTTTTAGTCTTTTTATTTGTTAAGTAAGGTCAAATTGGTTCTCCGACTTTTTTTTTCTCACTTTGGTCCTTATTCTTTTAAAAAAGAATGTTGCTGTAAGTTTTGACCAAACAGTGTTAAAGTCAACGTCATGTGTAAATTTGTAGTTTTGGAATTTTTTATTTTATTTTTTATTTTTTACATATGTCACTTCATGATTGTGTCACATGTGTCAAAATGGTTCAATTTTATCCATATATTTATTTTTAGTTTCATTTAGTCCCATTTTTTAAAAAATAAAGCAATATTGTTCCTTCTTAAATTAAGACTCAATTCACTTTTGGTATAAATCTTATGGTGACATTTTTACTAAAGTTGACATTTGTATTAAATATTTGTAGAAATATTTTTAAACAAACGTTTTGGTTTTAGTTTTATTATTAAACAAAATTAAACTACAAACCTAATTTCAATAATTAACCATTTTGTCATCATATATAAAGGCATCAAGTGTACCATATTATACAAATTTAGTGAAGATTAAAAATCAAATAACTTGTCACACATAGGTTTAGGAACTAAATTTCAAGTTCAAAATAAAACCAAAGTTTAAAGTTTTGTATAGAATTTAAAGTTAATTTAAAAATATTTCTAGAAATATTTAATAAAAATGTTAATTTTAGTAAGAATATCACCATAAGATTTATAAAAAATGTAAATTGAGTCTCAATTTAAGGAGAGACAATATTGTTCCAATTTTACAAAATTTGAGACTAAATTGAAACTAAAAATAAATATAGAGACAAAATTGAATCATTTTCACACGTGGCACAAATCTGCAGTGACATGTGTAAAAAATAAAAAATTTTAAAAAAAAAACACAAATTGACATGTGGCGTTGACCTTAACATTATTTGGTCAAACTAACGGCAAATACCAAATTGAATCATTTTTAAAAGAATAAGGACCAAATTGAAACAAAAAATTGGAGGACCAATTTGACACTACTTGACAAATACAAGGATTAAAAAGGTAATTTAATAAAAAAAAATTAGATTGAGTTTTATTTTAGAAGAGAACTTCTAAAAAACAATCTTGTATTTTAATGGAAAAGAGTATTGTTAGATTATTTCTAGGAATATATTTAATCTTTTCACATAGCTATCCTAAAATAGAGATTAATATTGATTTAAAATAGATATTTAATAATAGTTGTTTAATCGTTTTTATGTAAAACTGGTTAAAAAAAGGACTTTTTTAACTATGATTAAGAATGATAATTGTAAGTTCATTGATAACGATAAGTTCAATTTAAATCATCATATTCTATGTTTAAAAGGAAAATTATAATTCTTGTATTAATTGTTATCAAATAAGCAAAGCTGCTTTTCAAGTTAATACTTTCACAATTTAAAAACATTGGTGGTGATGGACATTACAAAAGATAGTGTGATTCCATCTCGTGTACTTCTTTGCTTAAAGAACTTAGAAGAATCGGAGATAGAAAGCTGGCAGGCAGTGGAGGTAATATTTGATATAAATGACATTGACACGAAGAAAAAGAGAATAGTGGCTCGACTGAAAAAGCTCACATTAAATTTTTGAACCACATTAGATTATATTAGGTTAACACTTTTATTAGAACTATATTAGCACTTTAGACTAAATTGATTGTACTTATTTTGTTTATAACTTAGATTTGGATAATGTTAATATCTTTGATTTGGATTTTATGTTGTTTATAATTAATTTGGATTTGTGTTAAATGAAATGTTGCTAGCTGGTGTTGGTGAAATTTCATTGCAATTGACAAGAAATATAAAAATATGTGGAAATAAAAAATGTAGTTTTTAACATTACACACAAATTTTTTTCGTATATAATTTACATACAGATTATTCCGTATGTAATATACACATATGTATATTGGTCAATTATCTACAAATTTTTTCGTATGTAAATTACATATGGAATATTTGGTATGTAATTCATCAAAATTACATCACTACTAAAAAACAGCATTTTAGCAATCATCTACTTTGGTCGCTAAAAGGCTCAAAATCAGTCGCAAATCCTTTAGCGACCGAAATAGCGACCGAAAATATGTAGTTGCGAAAACCCTGGTGGCAAACCCATCAGCGACCGAATTGAAAAGTGG
>Ga0214545_1005603_pt1 | contig 22530 bp, 18 predicted proteins | sample CNSS4metaG_FD_160064 | JGI IMG/M metagenome (GOLD analysis project Ga0214545, IMG submission 160064) | Root nodule microbial communities from cowpea collected in UCLA plant growth center, Los Angeles, California, USA - CNSS4 | ecosystem: Host-associated > Plants > Roots > Nodule | place: USA...
CATGTCATTCAAATAGTGTTTCAAAAGAAATGATTAAAAAAATGTTTGTTAGTAAATTGATTAGACCAAAGAAATGATTTAAAAAAAAGTAAAAAAAAAATCAAAGTAGAATAATTCCATGAATTCGAAATAATAATGAATTAGGGAACAATTCGAATGTTTTTTTTAAAAAATGCAAAAGAAAATTCATACATAAGGTAATTCATACATCATACCAAGCTATGCATACATGAATCATTCATCTTTTTGAATAAAATAGTTTACACCTTTCCAATCAAAACCCTCTTCACTCATATGAATGGTTATTGAATCCTTGCGTTTTAGAAGGAAGAAAATTTAAAAAAAATACACAATTTGGTTTCTATGATGTTTCTCAAATTTTGGTCCTTTTCATTTATATGAATGACCAATATACCCTAAGCCCAATTTCCATTGGCCCCTAAGTCCAATTCCCACACTAGTTCCTAAGCCCAGATTTCACACTAACCTCAAGCCCAGTTTCCACACTGGCCCCCCAAGCCCAATTTCCACTGGCCCCCAAGTCCAATTCCCACACTAGTTCCTAAGCCCAGATTTCACACTAACCTCAAGCCCAGTTTCCACACTGGCCCCAAGCCCAGTTTCCACATTGGCCCCTAAATCCAGTTTTGTCTGGCCTTATAGTTGTTTTTCTAGCCTCTAAGCCTAGTTTTCTTTGCTCTCAAATTAAAATAAAGGAAAATGAAAAAAAGCAAATTCCACCCATGCATCCACGCATCCATGCATGCATCATCATCTAGGTTTAAAAAGAAAATCATAGCATGTCATACATCATCAATGATTCTTAACGTGTGCATATGCATAACTCCTCCAACATTTCTTAGATTTATGAAAATTGAAAAAATGAAAAAAAAGAGCAAATTCCACTCATGCATTCACGCATCCATGCAAGCATATCATATAGTTTCAAAAAGAAAATCATAACATGTCATGCATCATCATATCATCATCACACTCCACAAAATCATTGAAAATCATTTCAAAAAAAGTCATCAATGATAATTTGCTGAGAACTGATAATGATTCATTTTGTGCTCTGATTTGCTGAGATTTGATCCCCATAATTTGCTGCTATCATAAACAATTCTTTCCTTATATTGTTCATTACAATTAAGGTTGAGATTGCATTGATATTGCAAGGTGTGAATATAAATAAGCACTCTGTCATGATCGAAAAAGATTATCTACACTTCTCTAATTCTTTTCGATCACCACTCCCACATACACACCTCCTTTTTTATCTCTCTTACAAAAAAAACATATTGAAGGAGGTAGAAAAAAAAGAAGAAAACATTCTCTACACTCTCTCTTCCTCTCATTACCACCCACGTAGACACCTCTTATCTTTATCTCTATTGGAAAAACAAACAAAAATTAGAAAAGGAAGCAAAAACAAAAAAGAAAAGAGAAAAGGTGAGGAGATATTGGAAATTTTTTTAAGGTACATCACTCTCAATTCTTTCATTTTTTTAATTTAGTTTTTTTCAATTTTCATTCTTTTTTTAATCATAAAAAATATTTTTCCCTTTCTTTATTGTCTGCCCGACCACTCCCGTCGCATGACATCCAATTTAGACTTTTGTTTTTTCTAAAAATAAAAAAATAATTCTTTTTTTACTCTTTTATATCTATTTGATTGCTCACGTCGCAATGACATCCACAACTACTTTAAAAATTATAAAAAATTTATCAATGATTAAAAAAATAAAAGTTAGAAAAAAAGAATTTATTTCAAGTGTCTGTTCGGCCGCTCGCGTCGCGTGACACCAATTTTAAAATAATACTAAAATTTAAATAAAAGGTTTTCAAAATTATAAAACAAATTAAATCATTTTTCAAATAATTTCCAAATAGCTTTTCAAAAAGAACTACGTAACCTTGATTCTCCATTCACATTGAGATACGTAGGAGCGAGGATCAATCCTCGTCGGGCCCAAAAAAATCAAAAAAATAGTTTTGTTGTTTTTTGTACATTATTTTATTAATATTTTTGGGGAAAATTAAATATTTTGAAAAAACCACATAACTTTTGCACATTTAATTAAAGGTACCGTCTTATGACAGACGTTGTGGGGTGCTAATACCTTCCCCATGCGTAACCGACTCGCGGATCCAAAATCTGGTTTTTCCATAGTTTCCTATAATAACCATGGTGGCGACTCCAAACTCTCTTTTATACAAAATTTTAATTTTTGGTTCGTTGTCCCGTCGCGATTTCGGTTGCGACAACTATTTATCACCATTTAGTGTCAAAATTAAAGATCGAAATGCACTCCAAATGAAATGTAAATGTTTATAAACTAGTGTATTGTATCTGTGCCAAAAGTAACTTGCTTGATACATTTTAAATGTAAATTAAATAAGTTTTCGTCGTACATTTTTCCATCTTGGTCAAGATTAATGATTAACATAATCTATTAGGCTACTTTGTAAATGTTTCTACAAATAGTTTTCATTACTACTAACTTTATGATTCTAAAAATTTATCCGAGAATTTTAAATTTTCTAAAATCATAAATATTTAGAAAAGATGAAGATAAAGTCTTATATGGTGAATTTTCTTACTTTCTCTTTGGTTTTAAATCTGAGAAAATTAAGCAAAGCTAAGTTATACCTTTTGATGGTATCATGAATTCAAGCGTAAACATGCATGTAGAAGTAACTATAAGAGGCATGACAAAAGAATGAGAAAGGGAGAAAAGGATCAAACAAATACATGCAACTCATAGGGGAGTTTTTAACAAAAAGTAAAACTAGAGAGTTAGAAGAGGATCCTTATAAAGTCAAGAAGACCATAAGGACTCTTATAAAGCATAATGAGAATGTGGAAAATATTAATTTGAAACTATACATATATTACAACATTATTTTGAACTAATCTTGCCTAACAAAATTTTTATTTAGATATTGGAATAGGCTAACCTAGGTTAGATTAGTTAACCTTAGGAACCTATGCATAGAATGGAGTTTCATGCCTCAAATTAGGGCTACGGTGTGACTCATTGTCCTAAAAAAAGAGATAATAGATGCCTTATACAATTACATTTAAATGAGAAATCAATTGAGTTCTTCTGAAGGCTTTTTGTGTGAGTGTTATTTCCTCAATTAAGTTTTCTTAATTGGTCTCTCATAAATGCTCATTTTACCTATAATTCACATGCATTTTAACACTCAACTTGATCGATTATATTGCATATATTGAGGATTTTACTCTCTTTTACTTACAATTCACTGAAATCAAGAGGATAGGAACATGTGTGGTAAAATTAATGCATTTTTATGAATTTCTACAGAATTAGAAGAAATAGAACACAACTGCTTGAGCCCCATAATCACAGCTTGAGCATGGAAAGGTGGTTTCAAGAAGATTCAAATTTTACTTCCAAGGCTAAAGTAGAGAAGATGATGCCTAAGTCACGTGAGGAAAACTTCACCTTGAAGCAACCTCAAGCACCAAGTTCTAGAGCTCAATCATGGAGGAAACCTACCATTGAAGAAAGCTTCGTGATTGAACCATAAGAACAAAGTCTGAACTTTAACGAAACCCTCCATGAAAGGAAAGCTCACAAGATGGAGCACCATGTTTGGAGTTGCAACCAACTCCCAAATTTCTACAAACTAAAGGGCAAAACCCCTTATTTGATATCCAAAATTCCATTGTAGATTCAAGTTTCTCACTCTAGAGTCTCTCTATCTCACTTCACTTGTAATATATCTTAGATTATAGAAGACACGAGGAATTGACAACAACTTTTAATATTAATTCTTAAAATCATCATGAGTTGTTGAAATTTCAAGTGTTGAGATTGGATGTAGCTCTCGAAACTTATGCATTTGTACTATTTTATTTTTTTATTTAAGTGTTCTTTCATATTTTAGTGATTCAATTCCCATTTCATGTGTGATTAACTTATCAGTCATTCATTGCATATATAACTCGATATAGGCGAAAGCTAATTCGTCTTATAGTTCCAATTGAATCATCTAATGTTGTTAGGTGGTAAACATGCACCTATATGCTCTAGCTGGTTAAAGAGTCTCATTTTTATAGTAAGAGCATTTTCACCAAGACGTGGATAATTCATCCTGAGTTATAATGCTTTTAGGTCCTAGGTTGCAAACATAGGTCTACGATTACATTAGTGTACTTCCAAGAAAAATGAATAAACCTTGCTAATCCAATAAAACAATAAATGTGCATAAGAACAAAGTAGTGAAGTCTAATCCTAACAACTTTTATATCATTGAGTTATTCAATTTTAACTTTGAATTTTTGGATCATCATCATCATATTTTACATTCAAACAATTTTTTAATTACAAATTTTCAAATAGCATAATGAGTTTTGATAAAAGCTTATCAAATCCACGTGGATACGATAGTTAGTACTACAATTGAACCAATGCACTTACTAGTCTTTCCTTCTTCTTCCTTTCTTGGAGCATCCAAGGGATTGTGGTAAGAGACTTGTAGGGTTATAGATAACCTTCTATGTTGTGTACATTTGGTAAGACAAATACTAACCAATCTTATCCTTATTCCATTTACTTTTCCATCATTGTGTCAATTTCTATTCATTCCAAGAAATTATATATTTACTAACAGAATAAAAGTGATGAATAATAATTCGTTGTTAAAATAAATTTACTGACAAAAAATATTAGCGAATTCTAGAACTTTTATTACTAATAGATATTTTCGTGGGTTCCTTAACTACAAAAATGAAGTAAATGATTTGCAGTTTCAATGTATATGTGTATAACTTTCCATCGTTAATACATTTGTTAGCAAAAATTGTCAGTAATTGAATTTTTGTAATAATATTTTGGTTATTTTGCCAGTAAAATAGTAGCCAATTTCCCACCATCCATTTTAGGTTTTGACCATTTCGTGGTAAAATCCATTAGTAATTGAATTTTGGTAGTAGTCCATCAATTCTTTTCATCAATATAATGGGTGCCAAATTTCCCACATTTGCTTTGAGGCTTTAGCCACTTTTTGGATGATGAAATATGTCTTACTAAATCCAATATTTAGAACCCTCAACTTCTTTGTGTAGCTACTACCCACTTAAGCAACATTATAATAGTGGGCCTGACTTATAAAGCCTTATTCAGGAAGTTTTCAACCAAACTGAAGAGAAAGATAATATTGTACACTACAAGAAAATGCTTCTTCAATAACTAATTTTAGTGACCAAAAGTTGGTAGTCACTATAGTGACAAATTTTGATACTAATTCACAAATTAAAAAATTATTGGTTACTAAAATAGTCACTATTATGAATAAAAAATTATAATTAGTCACTAAATTGGTCTTTAAAATTAGCTTTCATGGTTTTGGCTACCAAATGAAATTGGTCACTAAAAATTAGCTACCTAGGTTTTAGCTACCAAATTGACTTAGTTTCTAAATTGGTTTCTAATTAATTACTGACCAATTTAGTGGCTAATTATATATTTTTTATTTATAATAGTGACTATTTTAATAACCAATAATTTTTTATTTTTTAAATTAGTATCTAAATTGGTCACTATAGTGACTAACATATTTTAGTCACTAAATTGGGTTACTAATGATGCATTTTCTTATAGTGGTATGAGGCAAATAACCTTTCCAAAGTTGACATGGGGTACGTCAAATTGTTTGTTAGCATGAAGTGGTTTTAAGGTGTCTTTCAAAATATTTTTATATTAACTTATGGTTTGTGATGTCTTATTGGTATATGTGAAGATGAGAACATTCTCTACAACACAGAATAAACACAAAGATTTTCATTGGGTACAATGTTAGCTTAAAACACCATGTGCATGCATATCATATGTTAACGACTTTGTTTATTAGACGAAGCAAGGAGAAACATGTATTATATCATTTGCCAAATGAAGCACATTGTGTAAGACCCGTGAAAATTAATTAATTAATTAATTAAATAATTAATTAATAAATGCGGGTAGTGGGAGCCTTTATGGCATTTAATTCTGACATGTATGATGGGGAATAGTACTAGCTTAAATGGTTGAGAGTATTTTATTGTGTGAGAGGACTTAGGTTCAAGTCCTATGTATGCCAATTGTGTGTTATTTGATTTATTATTATTTTTAATAATATGCATGATCATGTTGAGTGATATTGAAATCATAGAATTATATGAATTATCATAAAACATGAATTGGTTGAATTGGTTGTGCATTGTTTTGACATTGGCATGGTTATGGGTTCAAACCTTGGTAGAACCCAAGTATACTTTCTTTTTTTTTTGCTAAACTTATTTTTTGTAAAGATGAGAAGGGCTGGGAACCCTAGAAGCCACGTGAAGGCAATTTAAAGGGTTGGAAAAATAGCCACTAAGTGATCATGAATGGCAATTAGCTAGCTTAATGCCATTTTTGTTTTTCTATCATCATTGCCAATTAAGACAACTTTTAGTGACCAATTAAAGAGAAATAGAGAGTGTTTGTGGCTGTCTTTGTTCTGGAAAAATTGAGAGAGAATTTAGAGAGAGAATTTGGTGTGTTAAGTGAAGTATAGAGGTGGAATAGAAGGAAACTAAGGCAAGCCATTGGTGATCAAGGGAGCTCTCCAAATTTCAAAATTTAGCTAAGGAATCTAGGTTAGGGGAGCTAGACTACGCTAATTTTACGTGTTTTGATTAAATGCATGATGTATGTAATGAATATATGTATGATTCCCCTCTGCCATGATCAATTTTCATGTTTATGGAAATTTCCAGAAACCGCCTAGCGGGATACTCATAGCTGCCAAGCGACGCATCCCAGTTTCAGTGTTTTCTGGGTTCCTTAGAGGAACCGCCTGGCGGTGAAGCCCTGTACCGCCAGGCAACACAAGCCTGCAATCCAGTTTCTGGGTTTCTTGATGAACTGCCTGGCGGTGATGAATACCCGCCAGGCGACGCGAGTCGAATTGACTCAATTGTTATGTTTTTATTGTTTTGGGATGATTCTGATCGGGGAGAAACAAAGTTCTAATGGCTTGGGAATAATTAGAAATTATACGCCTTTGAAATTTGTGGAATTGGTGGTCAAATTGGATGAGCTAGTATGAACACGAATTTAGGGTTGATGATTTGGGGTTATCCCAAATTACATCAAGTTGAGTGGTAATTGTTATGAAAATTGCATGTATTGGGAAAGTTAGGAATAAATCATGAACCTGAACAGGAGAGTGAAGCTTATTGGATCATTAATTGATTTAAAACTAGAAAAGTTGGAGCTGAATGGGTTGAGGTTTGCAGGTGCATAGAAGAATGTTGGGGTTCCTGGAACAGCAGGAACCGCCTGACGGCACGTTGGTTATCGCCAGGTGCCATACCAGAGATGCGAGGGGTGCTCTGATTCACGAAAAACGTTGTTTTTTGTATTTTCACAGAATAGGAACCGCCCGGCGGTGGCTTTGTACCGCTAGGCGCAAGGTTCCTGATTGCTGGGTGCTAGGCATCACCATTTTTTTCTGGTTTGCACAATTTTCGTAAAACTTCATTTCCTGGTTCGTTAACCATCCAATTTAGGTGAAATTTTGACAAGTTGTCCATAACATGGAGTTCTTAACTTTGAACGGTGGAGATTTTATTTCAAGGTCATTAGCGAGAGATATATGTTATGCATGATTGCTGGTTTCATAGTTTATCTTGTAAGCGAATTGATCATATGTGCGTATAAAAGAGTTTATGGAACGTTAAGGGGTACTACAGGGAGCTATCATAGGTAATGTAAATATTAAAGTGTTGCCAGGACTATATATGAATATATATATATATATATATATATATATATATGTGTGTGTGTGTGTGTGTGTGTGTGCTGGTTTGAGGTGGGGAACACATGGATGTTACCTAATCTTTTTAGAGCTCTTAGAAAGGAATAACTTTGTAGCAAATGGCCGAAATAACATGGTTGGAGTTGGGGATACCCTTACATGTATATGAAAGTAGCACATGGGTACAAGGAACTGTTATGGGAATAGAGGTTGAAATTCTGTTGTAGCACTTACAAGAACTTGGAAAAAATTAGGCTACAAGGGGATAACAAGTGCAACTCACTGTACTGATGTATCGCTTGGCGGAAGGTTTGGAGCCGCCAGGTGATAGTTTCAAAACCAGTGGCTACGGGAACACGTGACACTTAGCGGTGAGGAGTGTCCTACCAAGTGATAACTGCAGGCATGGGCATCAGAGGTGCGTTTACGCCTGGCGGTACGTGTCCCTCGCCAGGCGGTCGGGAGGCGGGCAGCGCCTGGCGCCTCATGAGCAACGTTAGGCAGTTTTGTGGTAGCAGATTGTGGTTATGCTTACTATGATGTGCGTGATCTACAAGGCTTCTAGGATATCTTAAAGGTTGGCTTGTTGTTGTTCCTTGAGTTGTGGCTTGGAACGTATCCCTTGAGTTGAGCTCGGGATAGGGGTTAAGCACGTGGCATTCCTCGAGTTGAGCTTGGAATGGCATCCCTCGAGTTGAGCTCGGGATGGCGGATGAACACGAGGAACCCTTGAGTTAAGCTTGGGTTGGCGAGTGTTGCCAGTGTGAGTGTGCTGGTTGTGGCCAGTACGGATGGGTCCAGATAGATTGCCCTCCTCACTCATTAGCTGACGAGTTTGGTAGTCTTGGGACGTTACGAACTATGTTCGTATTTGGGAACTCCACCTGGCGTTACAGTGTATGATCTGTAGCAATGGTTTCCCACACGTGCTCTATCAGTTGTGACCGATAGGTGTGGCATCAAGACATCTTGAGGTACTCACTAGAAGACGTAGAACACGGTTAACATGGGTGTGGCCATGTGGTATGAAATCAAAGGATGGAATTCCTTTGGTGTGATTGTGTGAGATATAAACTTGTTATATATATGTTTTATTCTGTTAGCTCAACCTATCTGCTTGTGTTTGGTGATGATCGTGTACGCAGTACACAGGAACAAATGATGTTGCAGGTGGATCTGGTGAGGCTTAGAGCCAGAACGGGGCTAGACTAGGATTCGGATTTTCATTCAGAGTTTTTATTATGTTTTGGAACAGTTGTATTAATTTACATTATTAAACTTGGATATTGTGTTTAAGTTTTATAAAGTTTGGTTTTAGTTATTTTATGATCGAATAAAGTTTAAAATTTTCCACGCTTTTTGGAAATTGATTTACAATCAATGAGATTTTAATTTCTTATTTTGTTTTATTATTTAAATCCGTAATATCCAATCGGGATGTTACACATTGTCTGATGAAGGATTATCTTGTTTTCTTTTAGAGTTATGAATATGAAAGCTTTTTGAAAATTCCCACTGGACATTAAGATAGCATGCTATCTAGATGTGAATGTTCATTTCTCAAGCTCATGAAAGGAAGAAGAGAGTTGGATTCAAGCTTAAACACACACGGCCATAACAATACTTAAAGAGCAAAATGAAAGAAGAAACAATAAAAATGGAAAGCATAGAAGATGAAGAATGGAAGAAGCACGCCACTCATAAGGGGGGATCTAAGCCAACAAAACCCTAGAGATGAGTGATGGTGCCGCCACTTGCAAGCAAGATAAGGCAAAGGTGAATTCACTTCTAGGAAGGAGAGCTCACGAAAATTGGTGGTTGAATGCACAAAGTTTATAACAAAATGATCAACCCTTTTACAAGACAAGGAACACCCTTTAAATAGGAGTTCATAGGGGTCCTTTAGCAAATACAAAAACATGAAAAATGATTAACTAGCAAACCCTAAACCTAATGTGAGAGTGAGTCTTGGCCAAGTGAAGGGAGATGATTGGTGGAGGCATTCCCATGAGGATTCTAGGCCAAAAGAGGAAGGAGACCAAGTGACCTTCTAAGGCATAAACCACAAAGGCAAAAGGAGACAAGGTACATGTCTACTTTTGCTTTTGCTTTATGCTTTTTGCTTTCCTCTCTCTTCCACTTCATCCAAGTGCTCCAATCACCAAGTGCCACCTAGCCATGCTCTACTTTCTCTTAATTACCTACAAAACAAGACAAACAAGGATTAGCATGTTGGTTTAAGTTAATCTAATCTTGGTCAAAGGTCAACTTTGGATCAAAGTCAACAAGTCAACCAAAATAAGTCAACTAGAAACCAACTTAGGGAATTCAAACTAAAGTAATGCAAAACAAAGATAAAGGTAATGGAATAGAAGACCCTCCTTTAGACATGCTTCTAGTGATCCTTCTTGAGGGAGCTTCTAAGGAGGTGGTCACACCTTCATCATTGTTTCACATGATTTGTCTTTTATAAAACTTACATCTTATATACATAACATATTCACATTTTATACTTGGTTGTTTAATAATACTTAATCAAAGTAAATAAGATTTGGTAGATTTTCATCTAACACTTAGCTAATATGAAATTTGTTTAGTCTTGTGATTATGATTTTTCTTTAAATATTATTTTTAACAAATTTCAGTTATATTAAATTCTACATTTATAGAATTACAAATCAATAGATGTTTTTGTTGGAGATGGATTTTTCTACTATTTTCTATTTACTTTGGAAGTTAAGGAAGATTTATTATATTTTTATTTAGAAACCTATGCTGATTTAATTTTCCTTGTTTTAGCTTGGACTTTTGTAGTTGGATTGTGAAAACAAATAGAACAAACAAGACTAGTGGATTGAATTTTACATTAAAAATTTTCAAAGATTTTGGTAGTATGAAATATATTCAAGTGCATTTTAACTTGACAAACACTAAAACAATTTCATAAGTCTTAACTTAAAAAAACTCTCATTCTTTGGTTAAATGTGGTTTGATAATATGCAACTAGAAAGAAATAAAGTTAAAGAAAGATTTACCATTGACATTTATATAATGGTTTATTTGTTAGCGAAAATGACGTTCAATTCTTAATCAACTTGATCAAGTTCCACTATGTAGACTATTGTTGCAAAATATAATTGAGTGTTCTTTGAACCTCATCCATTCCCACCGAATCAAACAAGTATAATTTAGACTTCACCCTCTTTTAGCTTAAACACCAAATATTTCATTGAAACACAACCAATATTGACTAAACAAATAGATTGCAAGGATTGTGATCTAAAAGATCACAGGTTTGCTCACTAAAAGAGAGGGTAACATCCTCATATCACTATAAATGAATGTCACTCTTCTAGATATGTTATGAACACAATAAAGTTCTTTCTCACAAATTAGACCTCAATGATTCATTAGTTTCATCAACCTTTCTTCTTGAAAAATATAGGATGGAAAGCAATAGCCACTAAGAAAATATTTTAGTCGTTGTGAGTGTTGGAGAAGTTCTTCTTCACGTTGCATATGCCCATGTTGAAGCATAAAGATGCAATAAATGTTCTTCATGCAACATTAATTGAATATCTCTTCTTCAAACAACATTTTAACACATGGCATAAATTATTTGGCCTAGGTCAAATAACTTTCTATCCAAAATGGAGTAAGGGTACGAGGTTAATGGCCATTGTATGGGTTATATTCAATCTTTTCAAAATATCTATTAGCATGGAACAATTTTACCGTGTTCTTCAAGAAATCTTTGACATAAACAAGCCTTCATGAGATTCCCTTGTAAGTTTCTCTTGTAAGGTGGAAGAAATGAACATTCTCTATATACATAAAATAAAATTTTATAATTTTTGTGTTGTATCGTGAAATACTTCAAGACTATGTATCTCTATCATTTGTATTAGCATTAACTTGTCAAATAGAGAAATGTATGCAAGATTATATATGTCTATCAATCACATGGAACACTTGTGTTTGTCATGATGTTATGCATACAAAATCATATTTATACTTAGTTGTAAAATGCATAATCACAATTAGATCCACATGTACAAGATTAGAGAGCTTATATATAAACTAAATGAACCCTAATTTTGTAGATTGAATTCATTTATTTCATCTTTAATTTTAAAAATTGTCTCTTGTTCTTTTTTTCTCTTAATTTTAGAATTGGTCTTTTCATTTTCTTCTCTCTTTTTTGTGTTCTTCATTCTTCATCAATGACAAACCAATTCTTGAAGTATTGTTGATTGACTTATGTTGTGATAAAGAATGGTTTTTGTGAGGAAACAAGGAAAGCAATTGTTGCTCATATTCCAAAAAAAAATGGTCTGGTGATTCCTCACGACCTTGTTGTGTTATAATCAAATTGGTGCACTTGTTGGAAAAATTAGATCCTTTTTTGATAGTAATCAAGTTTTTGGCACTATTACCAATGATTTTTGCTAAAATAACTCAATAACTTGTAATCTGTTTGAGTTTGTTGTAAATTTTTGTAAATATGTGCATATTGTTGAGTTCTAGTTTCGTTACATTTCATAAATTTACATTGCTCTGCTCACTTGATCTTGAGCTAATCTTGTATGCCTCAGAAAAGAGAAAAGAAGATTTGATGTCTGATCCTAAAGTTGAGAAAACTATTAGGAGAAACAATAGCAAAACCAAAAAAAAAAACAAGGCTTAGATAACAACATATCAGAGAAGAATTATGTTGTCATTGACGCGATCAAATTAATACTACTAAACTATAGCAACTTCAATATTGCTAAGATAGTACTTAAGGAAATAGAAAGGGTAAAGTTAACCTTAAGTCGTTTCCCAACGAACATGAAATTGCTTTTTGACAAATTAGTTCTTATAAAATCTATACAAAAGACTTAGTCAAATAAAATAGTAAAAATATAGGAGGATTATGATAAAAAAGAAAGAAATAAAAAAGATAAAAAGAGATAAAAACAATAGTAAAGAAAATAGATTGATTCCATTGCTGTTTTCAAAATAGATCAATCATCGGTTATCTAAAGATTATTGTTCAATTAATTATTATTGTAAATTTGCAAATTAATCAATGTAAAGTCTCAATTAATTAGTTGGCGTTCACACTTTTAACCAAAGTACAGTCTCAATTAAAAGTGAGAACTTTTAGATTATCCACAGTAAACTCAACCAAAGTACGATCTCAATCAAATTTTACTATGCCTAATCATGTATATTCTTTTATCTCCTCACCAAATAAAAAGCTTAATTAATCAAAGTAAAGTCTCAATTAATTTTAGTTAGAGTAAATACCTTAAATCAAAGTAAAGTCTCAATTATTGGTAAAAACTCATTCAATCACATGAAAGTTTCTAAATTAAATCAAAGTAAAGTCTCAATTAAATTTAAAGATTTAAAATCATTACTTTTTACGTGATTCAAAGATAAAAGACATAGATGAATTAAAACCTCAACACTAATAAAAAGAACAAATAAATTATTTCATTATAACCTCAGAATCCATAATGAAATTACAATGGAATCAACCCAAGAAGTTTAGTAATCCATAGAATGCAAAATAAAATAAATATAATAGAAGAATAGAGAAAAAAAGGAAATGAAATAGGCCCCCTTAAGGGTTCCAAAACTTAGAAGTCCCGAGCTTTTCCTTTCTTCTTCCCCCTTGGTCTCTTTATATAGGACTTGGACTGGACTTTTCTGTTGCTAAAATGTCTCAAATATCTTTTAAAATAAAGATAAAGATAAATATTCAAAGATATTTGGAGAGATATAAACTATTTAACAAATATAGTTGGTTGATAATATCAAATCTAATATAATTAAATAAATTAATTGCTGAAAAGATATATGATAAATTATCACCAACTAATATTTGTAATAATTTTCCAAATCAACCCTTTTGAGATCTGATAGTCGAAATTCGTAGAGACATAAGAAAAATCAATATTTGCAGTTAAACCCTTCTTGTTTGACCATTTCACTAATCTTAACCAAATTTGACCAAAATTTGTCCAGAGTCGACTGTTTGACCAACTTTTACCATTTTAACTGTGCAATGGACACGTGGCATCCTAGCTCCTTTTCTCACATCAATCTTCTCTTTCCTTCGTTAGGGTTTGCTGCCTTTGGATGCTTGCTAACGTGAAGGATGGTGGTTTCATGGTGGTTGTTGCATGATTCTTTTTCTTCTCCAGCAACGTGGCTGTGATGGTTCGGTGGTGTGAAGGATAATTACACGTGTCATTATGTGGTTGGAGAGATTTAGAAGGTGAGGATTTCCACATGGCATGATCTGGTTGAGTGGAGTTTAAGTGGTAGGAGGGGTGAAACTTTGTAGAAATTAGGGGTGTAGAACAGGTTTTTAGGTGGTTCAATAGAAAAAAGGGAATTTATGTGGAATTTAGGGGGTGCAAATGTGATTTTTCTAGAACTTGCTAATTTCAACCTTATTTAAAGGTGGTTTGTAACTTCAATCACTATATTTTTCCACGTTAAATGAGCTTAATCTTAACTTCAGTTGCATCAACAAATGTTAAAATATCCAAAAATAATTTATGCAACTAAAAATCACTTTTTAAGACATTTTAATCACATAAGCTCAAATAGCCTAATTATTAGAACTATCAATTAAATCACTCTTTGAGCACACAAATTCAATTAAATACCTAGAATTAAACATTAAATGAGGGCAAAAATACACATTCATCAATCATCCTATCCAAATCCAATACAGCCTCATAAAGAGGAATAAATGGCATAACACAATGAACAAAGGACATTACTTGGGGATTCTATGCAACAACAAGAGCCGAGGCAATTTTCAAGCACAGTCAAACCATCCAAAGAAGTGAAGATGAAATATGCCCTGTTGTCACTGATCACCTCAAATCATTTTGTAAGGATGGACAATGAAGATCCCTACAACCGTATAACCATATTCTATGAATTGTGTGGCACCATGGGAATAACTAGAAAAGAATGACAAGGAAAGAAAAGATATGGCTATAATCTCAGCCAAATCAGAGCTTAATCAATTGATATGTACAAAGGAAATTTTTTGCTAGATTCTTCCCACCATGAATATATGTTGGTACCAAATAAGTAATTGCCACATTTTCACAAGGATCAAATGAACCTTTATGTAAAGTCTGGGAGAGATACAAATCTCTACTGAGAAAATGTCCTAACCATAAATTCAAAGATGTGAATCTACTCAACATGTTTTATAGTGGGTTGAGACCAGAAACTAAAATGCTTTTGGATGGCTTTACGGGTGGCACTATGATGACAAAGGATGTTGTAAGAGCAACCTCAACCATTAATGGCAAACCCTTAGCCAAGGGTCTAATCACAAGAAGCATGGCTAAGCAAATTCAAGAAGAGTTAGCAACATCTAGTCAAGGTGAAGCTAAACTCCTTTTCACTTGGTCCATCATGGAGCATTTGTAGACCTTTTATTAAGGGTCATGTAGTGTAGGTTTTTCTTTGAAGGCCTTATATTAAGGGTCATGTAGTGTAGGATTTTCAAAACAATCTTGCTTAAGTACGGAGCATCATATGCACCTAGCTTAAGCAATTCTTTGATGTTTAATTATGTTAATTTAGCTAGCTTAGGAAGGGTGTCCTATACATGCCACATTGCAAGCCCTTAATGGAGAGTTCTCTTACAAAGGTAGTGGTCATGTGTCATTGTCCTATATGAAAGGTTTTTCATAAAGACATTGTCATAAGTGTATTGCATACTTGCAAGACGAGGCTAATATTATGTTTCATGCTTTATACACCCCCTCCCTATTGCTTCATCCCCATGGGAAGACATTGGCATGGATTTCATCCTTGGTCTAACTAAGATCCAAAGGGTATTTGACTCTATTTTTGTGGTTACGGATAGGTTTAGCAAGATGGCTCATCCCCATGGGAAGACATTAACATGGATTTCATCCTTGGTCTATCCAAGACCTAAAGGGGATTTGACTTTATTTTTGTGGTTATGGATAGGTTGTGGAAGATGGCTCATTTCATACCATGTCAAAAGGTAGATGATGCAAGTTACATAGCAAAACTCTTCTTTAGATATGTGGTGAAACTCCATGGTTTGCCTACGACCATTGTATCCGATAGGGATACCAAGTTCCTTAGCCATTTTTGGAAGACACTTTGGTATAGGCTAGGAACGAAGCTTCATTTTTCCACCTTTAGGCACCCCTAAACAGATGGGCAAATCAAGGTTGTGAATAGGACTTTAAGAACCATATTGAGGGTTATTTTGAAAGGAAACCACAAATCTTGGGATCAGTACCTTCCCCACATTGAGTTTGAATATAATAGGGTGGTTCACAAGACCACCAAAATCTCTCCATTTGAGGTTGTGTATGGCTTCAACCCCCTCACTCCTTTAAACCTCATACCTCTCCCAAATCCTAGTGATTTCATTCAAAAGGAAGGGGTATCTAGGTCCGAATTTGTGAAGAAAATGCATGAGAAAGTGAAGTCTCAAACACAACACCAAACCGAGAGAAACACCAAACAAAATAACAAGGGAAAAAGGGAAGTGAATTTTGAGGAAGGAGATTGGGTATGGCTTCATTTGAGAAAATATAGATTTCTTAAACAAAGGAAGTCCAAACTCAATTCTTGTGGTGATGGACCTTTAGAGTACTTTAAAGTTTGTGATCTAATCCCTTTTGTAGGAGATTTGGAGCAAGATGAAGATGAAGAACCTATAGATTTGAGGTTAAATCCTTCTCAAGAGGGAGGGGATGAGGGCATACCCTTAGCCAAGGGTCTAATCACAATAAGCATGGATAAGCAAATTTAGGAAGATCTAGCAACATCTAGTCAAGGTGAAGCTAAACTCCTTTTCACTTGGTCCATCATGGAGCATTTTTAGACCTTGTATTAAGGGTCATGTAGTGTAGGTTTTCCTTTGAAGGCCTTATATTAAGGGTCATGTAGTGTAGGGTTTTAAAAACAATCTTGCTTAAGTAGGGAGCATCATAGGCACCTAGCTTAAGCAATTCTTTGATGTTTAATTATGTTAATATAGCTAGCTTAGGAAAGGCGTCCCACACATGCCACATGGCAAGCCCTTAATGGATAGTTCTCTTACAAAGGTAGTGGCCATGTGCCATTGTCTTATAGGAGAGGCTTTTCATAAAGTAGCTTTCCACATGGCAACACATGAGTGGTTCGTTTTGTGAAAGTGAGGATTGCCATATGTCAAACTCTCTTTCACCCTTTAATGGAGAGTTCTCTTACAAAGGTAGTGGTCATGTGTCATTAGCCTATAGGAAAGGCTTTTCATAAAGTAGCTTTCTACATTGAAACATATGAGTGGTTCATTTTGTGAGAGTGAGGATTGCCACATGTCAAGCTCTCCTTCACCAAAATAGTATTTTTAGGGTTTTGTGCATGTTAGCATTTGAGGGTTTGAACCATTTTAGAGACATCTTACTCTATAAATAGAGGTGTCCCCTAATGTATTTCTTACTTTAAGAATGATAATGTTATGCTGCCAAAATAATTTTTGAGCCATAGTTCTTCTCTTAGTCACTTGCTAGAGCATCCCAAGAGGTCCCTCTAACACCCATTTCTCTAGAGTTGGCCTAACCTTTCTTAGAGCTCCACAAACAACCTTCATCCCACCATTAAATCACCAAAACCGAGAGCCATTTTCTCTCAACACCAAGCTTCCGCGAATCCATCATCCATCATAGTCACCAGTTCGAGTTTTGGTCCAACCTAGCTTGAGGAGGAGGCTATCAACCGCAAAATCTTACGCAATAAGTGACCACCAGGTGCAACATGATAGAAGCCAACCTTCTAGAAGGGGAATTATGGAGTTAGACACATAAAGTGTCATTCTAGACCATAATAAGCTAATTTCACAACAGGTGGAGGAAATGAAGAAGCAAATGTCTAAAATGTAGGTTGAAGCAACATCAACTAGTGCATCTCAACATATTATGAGGTGTGACTTTTGTACTGGTGCTAATCCAAATTGCAAAAGCTAAATGACATAACTGACTCAAGAGGAGTTGACAAATTTTATGAATGGCTCAGAAAGTCAGATATTTCAAATTTCACCCGAACACACATTGGAAAAACAATAAGAATCAAAATTCTGGTTAGAAGAAATATGTTGGAAAATCACACATGCAATTCTAACAAGCACCTTACTAAAGCCAATATTCTGTCCAATAGGAGGGGTTGTCCAAAATAGAAAAGGCTTTGACTTAATTCATTCAAGTTTCAACCACCAATCAAAAGAACATCGAAGCCTCCTTCAGAAACCTAAAAGTGTTGGTTGGACAAATAATTAAGCAATTGGCTGATGAACAAGAAAATCAATTTTCAGCCAACACTTAAGTCAATCCCAAGTAACATTGCAAGTCTACCTATAGTAGACAAGGTATCACAATAGGAAAAGGGAATAAAGACACTTTAGAAAAGGAATGTGAGCAAAAGTGGAGAATGAGTTGAGAGGTGAATAAGAGAATGATGTTGTAAATAAAAAAGAAGTTGATATAGATATTATAGAATATGTAAATACAAAATAAGAAAAGAAAAAATAAGAAGGAAAGATGATAAGAATAGCTTTTCCAAGCTATATGACTCAAGTAAGGTGTAATTTCCCAAATGGGTACTGGTTTGCGGAAGCTTGATGGTGGTGGAAATATGGTGCACATATGGTGATTTTTATGTGATGAGATGTGTAAGACCCGTGGAATTTAAATAATTAAATAAATAATTATTTAATAAATGCGGGTAGTGAAAGCCTTTATGGCATTAAATGCTAATTATTATGTTGTAGAAAAGTATTAGCTCAAACGGTTGAGAGTACTTTATTATGTGAGAGAACTTGGGTTCAAGTCTTATGTATGCCAATTGGGTGTTATTTAATGGTATTATTTTTATATCTATAGATGGGAGCGTGATAAGAAAGTATAAAACTCTAAATTTATAGAAATTAACACGAAACATGAATTGGTTGAATGGTTGTGCATTGGTTTGACATTGGCATGGTTATGGGTTTGAACCTTGGCTTAAGCAAAATAACTTTCTTTTTGCTAAAATTAATTTTTGGCATGAATATGAAGAGTCTGAAAACCCTAGCAAATTAGGAGGCAAATAGAAGGGCTGGAAACCATGGTTTAATGGTGAATCAATAGTCCTTAAAGTCCCTTTAAATAAATTTCGTTTTGCTACCATTAAACCAAATTAAAGCATAGTTAAGGACTCCATTAAGGGAGAGAGAGAAAGTTAGTGAGGCTGCCATTGAAGCATAGAGTGAGGAGAGAATTTCCAGAAGAGTTACGAGTTGTCGGGAGTGAGAGAGGAGGGTTGCAAGGTGGTAGAACAAAGAAGGCTGGTGTGGATCAAGGGAGATTTCAAGTTTTTTTTGCAAATTGAGCTAGGAATTTAGGTTAGGGGAGTTCCTATTGTATGTTTTTAATTCTATTTTTCGTACAAACATGTATTCTGTATCATGCTTGAAGTGTGTGACCTTGCCATTCTTGGACTTTTTCGCATTTCTGGATTTTTCCAGAAATCGCCTGGTGGCACATGAACTACCGCCAAGCGACACATGTGATTGAGCCCAGCTTTCTAGGTTTCCCTATGAACCTCCTGGCGACTGAAGGTGACGCGCTAGGCGACGTATTTGGTGTTGCCAATTTTCCCTTGTTTGTTAAGCTTATAGTGGTGTGGTGGTATTTGAATATGATTTTTATTGTACTTATATGATTGGCATCACAAGACTGATCTATAATTATTTAATTTGTGGAAATTACATGAACTTTTGAATGAAATTGGGATTAGGGTTCATGTTGAGGTTGGAAATAATTAAGCATGAGGTATGTATATGATCAATGCATTGTTTTATGGAATTGATGTTAATATGAATAAAGTATGAACTTTGTCATATGCGTGCATGTGAAATTATGTCAGCGTGAAAATGGGTACTGTGATTGGAGTGCTTGGGAATCATGATTGAATCGAAAAAAATTTGGGCAGAACCCAATTTGTCAAGCACCGCCTAGCGATGCCTGGGCTGCCACCAGACGACACCTTAGTTCTGCTGATCAAATTTTAGTTTCTGTTCTGATTGCATGTATTGGGTGTTATGCTGGATAACTTTGGTATGTATGATCGGGATTAGTAGGGTAGTGAGGTGAAGGAAACTCAGGCATTGAATATCAAATTATTTATGTATGAGTATTTGATAATTGGGATATATGCTTTAAACTAAATAAAGTTGTATGTTGAACATGATAGGGACTGTATTTATTTGGAAGTTGTAATGAGGACGCCACATGTTGTTGATTAAATGTTATGTGTTGGTTAATTGGTAATATGATGAATGTGAAGTATAATGTACCATTGTTGTTTAAGGGGATGGTGTGCTATTAATTGAGAAATATGTTAAGTGAAGTGTGTGAAAGTGCAAATCAATTTTATAAATATGCCTGGATGATTGAGATTGGTGTTTTGAGGTGGCTAGATTGTATACTTCCTTGGTTGTGTTATTTTAAAGTGTGTGTGCAATATTGATAGTTCTGTGGCATGCTGTGGAGGAGAATATGATAGAAAACACAATAATTGGGTTGGTGGCATGATTGAATTGGTGCCTTGTGATTCAGTCATAATGTTATGACTGGATAATTTTGTGTGTGTCATGGTTTGCGTATTATATGTTTGGGGTCCCTTAGGACCTAATCCAATTGCCAAAAACCAGTAGCATTGCGCTACTGGTCTAGCGCCTAGCGACGCAGGGCGAGCCGCTAGGCGATAGATACCCAAAAATAGTGGCAATGGCCAATGGACGAGCATGGCGCCTGACGGCAGGGTTGGCTCCTCCATGCGAAAGTGACATGGCAAGGGGCTCTGGTAGGCGCTTGTCGCTTGGCGGCACGAGAGGCCTGCTAGGCGGTCTGGAACTAAGTTCCGCCCAGCGACGCGAGAGGCGCGCAAGGCGGTTTTGGGTGCAAAGGTGGTTCGCGAGGAGGATTTCTACACAGCTTTGGATGAGTGTCATGGTGTGATGCTTGGTTAGGGGCCTAGTTATAAGTGTAACTTGTATTGGGGTAACACGTGGTCACTCAAGGTTGTAGCCTGGTGGTTTAGGAAGTCCAGTGGAGTGTGCAAGATCGTGGCTCATACGACGAGATTTCAGATGATTGCCCTCTTTAGTGCACCTGATGGAGTTTGGTAGTTTGGGAACAACTACGAACTTCGGTTCTTTTGGGGAACTCCACTTGGTGTCACGGATTGTGGTTGTCGCAATTTATTCCTGCGTGTGGACTATTAGGTGGTGGCCTGTAGTCAGAGGGGCGAGTAGACACTCGTGCAGCAAAGATTGATCAGAGTACTCATCAAAGTGTGTAAAATCAAGAGGAGTCTAACAAAAGGTTGGAAGTTGAGGAACTGGGGAATGGGAAATGCTAACACGGGTTATAATTTTGAGATGCTTTAATTATGTCATGTTATATTGCTTATTTTAACTGAGCTCACCCTATTTGTGTGTGTTTGGCGATGATCATGTAACTTGTTACATGGGAGCAGATGTTGATGCAGGTGAGCGTGCGAATGCATAAAGTCAAAGTGGGGACTAGCTATGAGAGTTTTTACTCGATTTTACTCATGGTTGTCGGCAAGAGGGAATTGGTAGTGAGATGTTGGTTTACTCTACAGTTGCGGCTAAGTGTGGAATACTTGGGTTTGGTGGTGTCTCGAGATGATTGAAGAATTCATACTCAAGGTTAATTGGAATTGACTCTTTTGTGAGAATGGGACATCAACACAAGAATGGATAGGTTATTTCCCAATCTCATGCTGGAACAGTGTGGTACTCAACAAGGTAGTGTTCGATGATCCAAAGAGACAAATCGACGACGAGGTATCAATTGTAGATGGATCAGAAAGGTGAGGACAAAATGTCATGTGAACTAGAGTTACTTAGCAAAGACCAAAGAAGAATAGATGTAGAGCATCTCGATGGTGGAAGAGTCCTAGACTCGTTTTCAAGTATATGTTAGAATTTCACTTTGGAGTGGTGAAGTTCCTTATCGCATTAGTACCTGAGGAAGAGCTGGTGTCAATAATTTCTAACTGGATGGTGTCGCGGGGAATGGGAAGAAAGAGAAGCAGAGGAATAGATACTGAAGAATTGATGATAAGGACTTAGTGTAAACACTATAATGATTGCAAGTTTTACACTTGTGTAAGAGGAGGAAGACGTTCAGGTACGTGAGGATCTAATATTGGGAGTTGGATCAATGAAACAGCTGCGAGGGAAGGAAATCATGACTGTGAAGGTGCTTTGGGATGAGACTACTCAGGAGATGACCTGGGAGATGGAGGATCACATGAGGCAATCCTATCCGCACTTATTTCATGGTAAGTCTTATTTTCGAGGAAGAAAATCTTTAAAGGTGGGTGTAATGTAAGACCCGAGAAAATTAAATAGTTATTTAAATAATTATTTAATTATGGCGGGTAATATAAACATTTAAAGAAATTAATGTGAGGAACTATGACATGGAAAAGTACTAGCTCAAGTGGTTGAGAGTACTTTATTGTGTGTGAGGACTTGGGTTCGAGTCCTATGTGTGCCACTTGGGTGTTATTTAAATTATGTGTTTTTGTGTGTTTATATATTGAATGCATGGGGTGATGATAAATTCCTAGAATTGTAGGAGTTATCATGAAATCTGG
>Ga0214545_1005610_pt1 | contig 22502 bp, 10 predicted proteins | sample CNSS4metaG_FD_160064 | JGI IMG/M metagenome (GOLD analysis project Ga0214545, IMG submission 160064) | Root nodule microbial communities from cowpea collected in UCLA plant growth center, Los Angeles, California, USA - CNSS4 | ecosystem: Host-associated > Plants > Roots > Nodule | place: USA...
TTTTATATTTTTTTTTTTATTTTTTATATAAAATAATAAAAATTTTTTTTATTTTTATTTTATAAAAATAATATATATATATATATATATATATATATATATATATATATATTTTTAGAACATAGAAGATTGATTTTAGGAGCGATTATGTTTTAAAATAATGATTTGTTTATGTCTTGAATTTCTAATTTTCAATTAAATCCGTAATAGATTTTTGTGGTAAATCCTTAATATTTTAAAATTTTTGATCGAGTTTTTCTAGTTAAATGTTTTTATAATTATGTGATGTGGTCATTATGTTATAGGATTAGTCTCCTTAAACTTCATCATATATCGTCATATTGTTATAAAATAAAGAGATCTTTTCCAATTATGTACCGTATTTAACGAAAATTATTTTTAACTTCAATTAAAATTATAAATTTCAAAATAAAAAATATAAATTATAAAAATGTTAAATATATAAATATAAAATTATCAATTATAAAATTATAAAATTACAAAAAAACCAAAATAAAAAAATTACAATTTGATAATTTAATAATTTTGTATTTTCAAAATTTCACAATTTCACAATTTTATAATTTTATAATATTATAGTTTTATAATTTTATATTTATATATTTTTAATTTCGTAATTATTAAATTATATATTTTTATAATTTTGTAATTTGTTAACTTTTGCAATTTTATATTTTTTAGTTTTTTGATTTTATAATTTTGTATTTCATAATTTTATAAATACATATTTTATATTTTTATAATTTTTATAATTTTAATTAGATTTAAAAATAGTTTTTGTTGAATACAGTCAAAATTTGGGAAACATCTCGTCACATCACAAAGTTAATAACAATATTTAACTGGGGACTCAATTAAAAAGTCTTAAAATTTTAAGGACCCAATAGACGACACAAATTTATTATGTACTCAATTGAAAGTTCTCAAATTTATCATAGACTTAAAACATAATTAAGTCTAAAATAATAAGATACTATTATTTAAATAATAAAAAACTTACCTATAAATAGAAATTTCATAGCAGGATCTCATTACTTGGAAAACACTTTATCTCTTTAAAAATACCTTTCTAAGAACTCACTCCCTTTTCTTTGGAGTTTATCTTCTTGTGTTCATTTTTTTTAAGATCGAAAACTGCTAGAGTGATGCTTGTGGCGGACTCTCCACTTTTGTCCGACCAGTTTCTTCATTTGAGTAAGTTAATTCTCTGCTCTTTTCCTTGTGTCAATTGTTCATAGACATGCATGTGAGTAATTCTAGCTTGTATGTGGCTTCTAAGTCCTTATGAGTTTTTGTTGATCAATGGTTTTAATGGTATGTCCTGATCATGTTTGTGTTGTTCCTAGGTTAAGTTGTGTGTTATGATAGTTTGAAGGGGGATTTGATACTCCTTGAGCATTTTGAGTCATCCTATAAGTAAGGGAAGCTAGTGGTTTTAGTGTGAGTGAGTTTGACTAGATTCTATAGTTCTTATTGCTATAAATTGGAGTGAATATATGGTTGTGAATATGTACTATGATGTTGTTGAAAGAATTTCAAGGAGAAGTTCTAGGTTGTGATATTTTAGTGTATGCATTAACATAAGGGTTTAATATGGAGGTATTCTTTCTCTAATAACTACTCACACTCAAATAGAGCATGATAGGTTGTGTGGTGAAGAGAAGAAGGAGGTCATAGTCACTGGACCTGTTCGATCCTAGGCACAAAGGAGACTTACCTTATGAGTGGTTAAGTGATAATCCCCTACGGCCAAACTATGCAGAGTTTGGGAACCACCACATGTGCACACCACTAGTGAGTCTAATGTCAAGTGTATGTATCCAGATAATTGAGTTTGGTGTCAACTGTTTTTGTGATTATACATATATGTGTGTTATACTGTGACATGAAATTTGTGGCATGATCTTGATTTTATATGGCTAATTATTTTAACCTAAACCTCACAACACTCCATTACAAGAGTATAAGAAAAGTCAAATACAAGTTTAAAGTGTTTTTGACTAGGGTAAGAAACACCATAAACTTAGAGTCCATTATATAGCTAATATCACCCATTCCCTTGCTTATCCTAGGTAATTTGGAACTTTCCAAGATGTATTACTTTCCTCAACTCAACAATCTCCACCCTGACTAAATAAATAGATCGTCATTGGTTATACCAGCAATCATACTCTACCATAGAAAGCATACTCACTTGGAATTAAACATCCCAATAATTTTTCCTTTCATTGCATACTTGCATCAAAGCTAACCAATGCCCATGTATAATCATCACACACCGTACATCAATGCAAATCAATGCTCATGTATAATCACCACACACCCTATGTGCATGAACACTATACACCCTGCATAAATGCTAAACAATGCTTATGTATAATCTCAGCTAGGAAGGAATCATCCTAGCACTCATAATCTATTAAACCAGATGCTTCCACGTATCACAGTCCTCCACTTTAAAATCTGATCAACCAGGTGATGCCATATACCATAATCCTTTACTCTCAAATTTAACGAATCATGGGTTGCCACATTATCTACATCTTCCTCAAGAAGATCCACAACACAACCAATAACATCTTCACCCATAGCCACCACCAGAATTCCATGCAGTCATCAAAGCACCACTGGAAAACGCAAATGTGAGCTACCGCAATAGCCATAGAAACCCAAATCTCACTCCACATAAGCTAATATCCATGAGCTACATCACATGAAAAACCGCAGAGCGCCTCCTTCATGCACCTGCTGGAAATCGCGACTCACACATACCAAATCTCCATTGTACAAAACATATATGAAATGCACTAAGACAGTACGATCCACCACAAGCACTAACTACAACCTCGTTTGTAGATCCAAGAGCACACTCACTAGGAAACACGAGTTTCACTACAGATCTAGCGCAATTAACTGTCCTTGCACTTCGTCAGATATCCACTAACCTAGCTGCAAATTTACTGCGCTAGGACGACATCTCCGCCAACCGTGAACATTCCATAAAATTTCTTTATGTGACATTTGAGAGCACTTGAAAATGTCATCACAACTACAACAACCAAGAATGATTCTCCAACAACAAGAAATTCATCTTTTATGATGTGGAATATCAGATTAAGTTGCACATAGAGCATACTAAGATACCACTTTGATGGAGAAAAATGCGTCATCATGAAAAATATTAATGTCTTTACTCTCGAGAATCATCCTACAAGTACATAAATAAATAAAAATAATCAACACTAGAGAAAAAACCATGACTGTTGTTTAACGATAACCAAAGAATAATAATACGATGTACAAACACACACAGACAAACACATGCTCATGCACACGCGCACACACATAAACACACATTTCTTGAGATGTGTTAACTAAGAAACATGTTTCAAACGTCTAAAGATGCTAAAATATCAATGAATATAAATGATTCTTTTTTTATATCTCCTTTGGGTTGAATGATGACAAAAGAAAGATAAAGTCTAAGAAAGGAATCATCAAATTTGATAACAGTAAATCATATTGGTGAATGGTGAAGAAACAAAGCTAAACAAAACTAAAAATCCGCAAAAGAAAAAAACATGTAAAATACAAAATTGAAAAAGAAAAAAATGTAAACAACAAAATTGAAAACCTTGCAAAACGACTCCCCTTAGTTTAGATATTCCACAAAAATCCAAAATCCCTTAACCATAATTTTGAGATGACAATTTTTTAAGGAAAAAAAACTATGAAAATTGTGTTTAGTCTTTAAAACAAAGTTCAAAGATAATTAATGTAAAATGGTAAAACCCAAATAAGACAAAATGAATAATGTGCTTGCTAATGTTAGAGGAAGCAAGAATCTTTATAAACAAGCAAAGAAGAAGAAGAAAAAGAGGGAATCCAATGCATTCAATGCAAGTTAAGCCAAACCAATGTATCTATTGTGAAGTGACAGAAAAGATACGTTGTTCTTCACTCATTGTTTTCACATTCACCACACATGCCCCAACGAATATTCTTCTTGAGGAGAATATATATATATATATATATATATATATATATATATATATATATATATATATATATAAAGGCATAGGTGAGATTGGGATAGTTTGATCTTTTCAATTTTGTTGGAGAAGAATGAATTCACTTTTATATTGTTAACATTACGTAAAGTTAAAGAGTAAATGAGCTTTTGTTCACATTACAATAAATATGATACAAAAATTTAATGATAAATATAAATTTTATTATTATTTATATAATATTTGCAACTCCGGTTTAATTTGTTAGAAATATTGTTTATAATAGTGATAAAATAAAAGAATTGTCACAATAATTATATTACAAAAATTAAAATATATGTCATTTATTTAAAGATGTTTATAGGAATAAAATTACTTTTCTTATATCAAATTATAATTAATACAAATTTATTAAATTTTAAAAAAATTAATATTTATTTATTATTAAATTATGAATTATTATAAAAGTAAAATATTTATAACAGTAATAATGTGTCATAAATTCATTATCAGTGAAAGTTAACAGAATTTTTATTTGATGAAAATGTAATTAACATATTTATATATCGTTTAGTGACTATCTTTAATTTTTTATATTTTTTATTTAAAATGATAAAATATATATGTTACAAATAATAAAAATAAATTAAGATTTTATAAAGAGGTAAGTAGAAGAAATAAATAAAACATAAAAATATTAAAAATGAGTGGGTTAAGTTCACTCTACGATGTGAGGGTGCGTAGAGATGGTATGGACTTACCTGTTTGGTGAGGGCTAAAAAGTGAAGAAGAATAAAATGAGTGCTTTTTGTGAATGGAAATGTGGAGAAGAAAAGAGGAAACTCGAATGAATGTAAGGAACCCGGAAGAAAATGGTATCCGATGGAGTTCAGGTAAAAAATATTTGTTCTTGCACATAAATCTTTCATAAGTGGTAATTGATTTCTTTTAGCTTTCTCTTGTCCTATATGTTCACTATAAATTGCATAAATTTTGATTATATCGATTTATTTATTTATTTCAAAATATTATATATTGTTAAAGTTATAAAAAGCATTTATTCATATTAATTTTAAAAATTCAATAAAAAGAAAAAAAAATCTTTATATGTATATAATTCTTTTTTAATTCTTAATTTTAATTTTATAGTAAATGTCAACTTGACACATGATCCATGATTCAATCCTAACCCACTCTTGAATAAGAATTAATGTTAAAAATAGCCTAGAGTCGATCCCGACCTCAACCCAAATTCGGCCCCACCATTAGTCAAAGGTCAAGACGAATGGGTCCAAACCAGAGGTTGAGACAAGATAAATCATGTCAATGGTCGTGACAGGTCGACCCATGGCCTGAGTCGAAGATCAAGCCTAGTGTGACTAGGGTCGAATATCGAGATTGGTTAACGTCGCTTAGGCTAAAGGTTGACTTGGACCGATCCAGGCTAAAGTTTGAGAAGGGTCGATCTAGCTCGAAGGTCGAGACAAGCATATTCATACTAAATGTCGAGACGAGTCGACCTAAATTGAAGGTCTAATAATATATTTAAAAATAACATTCTTTTCATGTTTAAAAAGAAAGTCCATGGACCGACCTTATATACATAAGACTTTTATGTTTTCGTTTTCACATTTTTTTTGTTATGTTTTGGCGATTTGGCTTCTTCCTTTGTGTTTTGTTTTGGTTTGTATTGTTTTGCTTTTCTTTTCTGCTTTTTTAATGGTGTTCTGCCTTTTTGTGGTTGCATTTTTTATTACGTATTGTTACACTATGGTGGGAATATGTAACTCTCACTGTTGTTGCATCCTCTTCCGTTGTATTTGATTTACATGCTCTCAGGTTTTTATTTCTAATATGAGACAATGATTTTATATGTTGTTTATTTGTTTTACATTAGATAGATGTGATTAACTATTTGTTTAAATATATTGTTTGATTTTCTTACATTGAGTTAGCCTTAGTTTCTCATTTGAAATTCAATACGAAAATTATGTATTGTCCCCAAGTTTTGTTTTTGAAGAAGTTTTTTTTTAAATTAATATTATGAGAGACAATACTAATAATTTATATGTATTGAATTTTGAATTGTCCGTTTGGACTGTTTAAGAAGATAAATCACTTTCTAGTAGTTTATTAGTGTATATATATATATATATATATATATATATATATATATATATATATCTTAAAATTCATGAATATTTGTTAACTTTTGTTAATTGTGTTTTGTATTGATCTTTGGGTGCATACTTGATTGTGGTTGATAATTACTTTCATTTCGTGTATCCTAAAGACCAATGCAAAATATTGGAAAAATTTCGTGAAATTTAAGATATATATTTTTTAAATTAATATATATCAATAAAATAAAGAACGTGAATCTTCTTGAATGGGATAGGGTCGCACCTTGAATACACAAGTGACATGATGTATGATGATGTGGAGACTCTATTGTATGTCGGTTCAACTAAGTTCACGCAGTTGTCAGCGATTTTAAGACTTATTAATTTGAAACCGACTAATGGATGGATGGATAAAAGTTTCATAGAATTGCTGGTGCTCTTGAGTGAAATGCTTATAGATGGAAATACACTACCCACTCGTAATTATGACGTCAAGAAAAGTCTTTGTCCGATAGGTATGGAGTATAAAAGGATACATGCATGTCCTAAAAATTGCATATTATACAGAAAAGAATTTGAAGATTTGAAAAAATGTCCAAAGTGTGGATTATCACGATACAAGTAGAAAACAAACAGTGAAGATAGTGGTCAAATAGAAAATGAAGGATCCACTTTGAAAGTAGTCCGGTAACTTCCAATGGTGCTCAAACTTAAGCGTTTGTTTGTGAATCCAAAAGATGTTAAAAACCTTATATGACATGCAACTGAGATGTGACATACTGCTTCATCATCCATTTGATTCAATGCAATGAAAAATATTGATAATTAATTTCCCCAATTCTGTAAAAAATGTAGAAATGTTCAGTTTGGTGTAGCTACCAATGGAATGAATCCATTTGGTAATTTAAGTTCCAACCATAGTTGTTGGCTCGTTATATTATTCATTTACAACTTATCTCTTGGATTGTGCATGAAGAGAAAATGAATGATGTTCTCTATGATGATATCTGGTCCAAGGCAGCCTGGAAAGGACATAAATGTATACCTCAATCCATTAGTTGAAGACCTAAAGTTGTTGTGGGTTGATGGGGTTGAATTATTTGATGTTGTTGCTTTTGAAGGGTTTTACAAGCTAATCATTCTTATCAAAGGTTAAAGAAAGCATTTGGTGGACACCAAGGGAATGACAAAGCACCAATTCCATTGACCGATCTTCAAATTCATGAAAAAGGTAATGAAGTACATCATGTATTTAGGAAAACATCCAATAAGTCATTTGTATCGAGTCATTGGAAGAAAAAATCAATATTTTTTTCTTCCATAATGGTCGAAGTTACAGGTTAGGCATTGCATAGATGTGATGCATGTAGAAAAGAATGTGTGTGATAGCTTGATTGGTACACTACTGATGAACATATAATATATAGGTATATTCATCCATTAGTTTAGAGCATTTTTATTCATTTGTGCATTATTGACCTCATTTCATCATGCATTATCTAGTTTTGGATCGTACATTTGGATTGGTACGTTGTGTGTGCAAGTTAGACACAAAACAACATGTTCCATAAGTGCCTGGTGGAGTCTTCCACGACTTGTGGATTTGGCTTCAAAGATGCAAGTTTCAAAACAGTTTGTTCTACAGGTGCCTGATAGATTTTTTCATGACCTGTGGTTTTTTGCAGCGAATTGGAGGATACAAAATAGTGTGTTCCACAGGTGCTTGGTGGGTTTTTCCATGACCTGTGGAGTTTGCTTCAGAAGATCATGCGCAAAATAGAGTGTTCCATAGGTTGCCTGTGGATTTTTCCACAACTTGTAGATTTTCTAGCGAGAAACTTAAAGATTACGTGGACTGACAAAGATTTAAAAGGAAAAGAAAATATAAACAAGAGAGATAGGGAGAAACGGTTAGAGGAGAGAGAAAATCACCTCAGCAAAGGAGAGAACGTGGGAAAAGATAAAAGGAAGGCATTCACGGAAAAAAACTTCTTCTTCTTCTCTATTTTCGTCTGCTGTTTTGGCTACCGTTTAGAGTTTTTCATTTCATTATGCAGAAATAATTTTTTGTTGGAGGATTGATATAAAACTCTAGATTATAGATTCTACTCTTTACATTTGATGTTTTGTTAATGTTCTCCATCTCAGTGCTTTGTTTATGGTTTTATCGTTTATTTATGAGCAATTTCACAATTGGAAAATTGGGGATTGTTTGCGATTATAAACAAGACAAATTAGATTATGTCACAATTGGGAAATTGGGCATATATAATTAGTTTGCAATAGAGATGATTATTGATTTTTCATGATTTTATTGAATTTTTGTAAACTGGCCTAAGGAATTGGGGGTTCGAATTCAATAAATAGATTTTACCTACTAAGGGATTAGGGGTAAAACAACTCTTATTAAACTCAAGTGGATGATTACATTACTTGCATCGATTGAGAAGGAGTAGAATTCTATAGGAAAAAGTACGAAATCAATCCTCTAAGGATTCTTCTATTGATTAAAGTTTTTGTTATAAATTTTATGCTTGCAATTATATTGATTCGCATTTACTCAAAATTACGTAAATTAGGAATCTAGTATTCAAAAAGTCAATCCCGGAGGACAATATTTTATTACTACGTTAACGATTGGTTCACTTGCCAAACGTTCTTAAACTACTGAACATTCAGGGAAAGACAAAAGATGGAGTAAATGCTCATTTGGATTTGGTTGAAATGAAGATCCAAGAAGACTTGGCACCAAGGGAGATTGTTAAGCTTACTTATTTGTCCCTTGCATGTTACACTATCTCCAGACAAGAGAAGATAAGTTTTTGCTTTTTCTAAAAAGTGTCAAGATACCTCAGGGATACTATTCAAATATTCAGAGTTTAGTGTCCATGCAAGACTTGAAGCTTGTTGACCTAAAGTATCACAATTGTCACATCTTAATACAGTAATTGTTACCGGTGGCTATTTGCGAAATTTTATCCAAAATCGTTCCACAAATTATAACTTGTTTGTGTGCATTTTTTTTCTTCAATTTGTAGCAAAGTCATTGATCTTGTAAAGTTAGATGAACTTCAAGACGAGATTGTTATCATATTATGTCAGTTGAAGATGCTTTTGTTAACATCATGGTACATTTACTTGTTCATTTGGTAAGAGAAATCAAGTTTTATGGATTGAATAAATGATATCAAATAATTGAATAATATTAATAAAACATTGACTCTGACAAATAGAAGAGAAAAGGGGAATTGTTCAGCTCCACCCATATCGGGGGATGACATGGACGAAACTCATCCATGTTAGCTATATATTTGAGATGGTATAGGAAAGACACTAAAGGCTTGTGGAAAAGCATTTAAGGCAACCACAATTCTTCATGTTATGGAGCTATCGAAGGATAAGGTTAAGGTCATGGTAGAGGAGGTTCTCATGTTATATGCTTTAGTTCTTGTGCCAATATATGAGGTATGTACTATGGCACATGCATTTCAATGTTTCCTCGACTGACTTAGAGATTTGGTTGATTCTAATTTTGACCTCCCCGTTACAAACTCTCAAACCCATCATTTACTAAGTTTTTAAGTTTACATGTTAATTATTTTCAACCTTAAATTGTATTTCATTTAAACTTAGTTGCATCGACATGAAAGTTCTCAACCCAAGAAGATTCATCTTTCTCTTTGGATGATCCTCTTGATGCATTACACCACCTTGTTAAAATCACAATTGATAAGCCGATGTAGGTTCCTTGGGATTCTAATATTTTTTGGAGAGACCTTAACATCCTATTATACTTGTATAGACAAGATGTCTTAGAGCTTGCATCGGGAAAAGAAGAATAAAATATTACCATTATTAAGTTATGAATGGTGTAAGTCTTTCAATTATTACCGTTATTTGATTTATTTATCTAGTTACTTATATCAAATCAATTTTGTGTTCAAGTATATGTGTGGTGTCATTGATAAGATGAGGTTGAATGATGTATATGGGTTCATAGACCCCCAACTCACTCATGAAAGCATTAAGTTTGATGACATCCAAGCATAAGTGACAAATGCTTTCAAACGAGGAAAAATAATTTATTTTGTCCCTTATATTGTTGGGTCAATTTACTTTGTTAACTTGTGAATATAATGTACCATTTTAATGCAAAACAGTGAATTTATTTTCTTCTCAGGCGTCATTAGCAGCTACTTATGGTTTCCTTGAGGGAGAACCTTGCCATGTGATTTTGCTCCTTGCACTGCCCTTCCCCTAACCATCTTAGACAAGTAATACATTGGTAAGAACCTCAATGTTATGAACATTATTTTTTACGTAAAAGTATCCTAAAACATTCTCTTTATCATAGTTTAATTGTTGGACATAACATGTTGTTAGGGAGATTAACTACTAAGGCAAAAAAATCTTGCATGTTTGTCCCTCTAGGTTTGGTATTTTGATCCATATATTTATAGGTGTTTGATTTGGTTTCTTTCCTTAATTATTTATAATTGTGTTGATATATTGTTAAACAAACTGGCTCTTATGAGTGCAGTTACTATGTAATGCAATGGATGATAACCATTATATGTGCTCGTATTACAACTAGTTGGGAAACGGTAATATATATTTGAATTTAAACAAATACTTTGCAACATTGTCTTTCTATATATTAATTGAAGATAATGTCTTATTTTGCAGACATTCAAGAGTATTGTACCAATTTTTTAGAATTCCATAAAATTTGGTAGGCTAGCTTGTGCACATTTTATAATTCAAATGTAGTATTTATGATATTCACTTGTTGTAATAAAAGACTTATAGATGAATTTAGATTGTGGATAATATTAGGTTTGATAAAATGTATTGTGTTGTTTATGTTCTAGTCTAGTTTGTTGAATATATGCACGTTCAAAAATGTAGGAACTATAAAAAACATAAAGTTTATTAAAAAAAAAAATAGTACATATGGCCTTAGTTGTTACACCAACCGAAGCAGAAAGTCACATATGGCCTTGGTTCCAACCACAATCGAGGCCAAACATTTTATGGATATGACTTCGGTTAACCCATAATTGAGGCCGAAAAAGAATCTTATTTCAAAAATAATTTCGTAATTTTAGGCCATAAATCGAAGCAGGATATGGAGTTTTCTGCTTCAATTCGGAATCAAGGCAAAAATCATACCCTTTTTTGGCATTGCTTTAATATGCCTCAGTTTTGGAACCAAGACAAAGTGACAAAAATAACTGCAGTCAATATCTTTTCCTGCACTGGTGTGTATTTCTTAGCCAAGAATAGGGGTTGAATTGCTAAGTACTAAAAATTATGCTTAATTAAAACTTTTAAAAACCCTTTTAATTCAAATTCAATTGACCAACAAATCAAAGTTATATTGCTATTGGGCCACACATTTCAATTGATTGAAAAATAGAAACAACATATTAATTTGTTCATGTAGTATGATTTAACATATTGAAATATAAAATCAATCAACTAACATTCTGGGAAATTATGCAGAAACACGAAATCAAAGCACATGTAACCTTACAAAGATTGATTTAGTGAAATTTCTTGAGATTTAAAGAAGAATAAGATAAGGGAGAGATGATCACACATTGATTTTTACACTAGTTCACTAAATATCTGAGCTACATCCAATTTATCAGAATAACCTGAGCTTGGTCATGCACTATATCAAAAGAAATACAAAATCCCTCAAAGATTACACTTTTGAATTAAGCAAAACACCAAGATTCTTGAATCCCATAAGAACCTTAACCCCTACACTGCAAGATCCCACTTGTAGACCTGAAATCACACTTGGAAACACTAAGAAGCACAAGAGCAACCAAACTTGAGTGGTGACTCTCCCTAGCCAACCAACAACTTGTTCTACAAGCTTCAACACAAGCAAAACTTTGCTCTAAGATTCAAAGATCTTCAATCACAAGTTGTGCACTGTGTAACCAGAGAGAGTTTTCCAAATTCGTCTCATTATTTTTCGCGCTCAGAAATCTCAAGTGTTACTCCACTATATGAAAAATCAGCTAATATAGCTTGGTCATAAGTGAATTCATCAAGTTGCTCTGTCCGTAAAATTTGTTGAATTGACTTGACTTAAGTGAAATCAACCGATTGAATAACAATTCAACTAATCTAATACAATCATACTAGAACTATATGCAACAAGTCTTTTAATTAAAATCCTTTTTAACATATTGAAAAAGGGCACACACAAGAAAAAATGACATCAACACTATGTCATATAGTCTACGAATATAATTCAAACTTCAAGATTTGTGATCTTCATGCCAATTTTAGATTCAATGCACCCCAAGCTTGATCCACAACAAATCACTTCATTTCTTCATTAAGTCTTTATCAATCTCATATAATCACATGCACTAGCTTCATCAAATCCATGCACAAAGTTCATTTGTGCTAATACATTTTGGCCTTACGAGCTTTTTCAATGGGCCCTTTTTTATCTGGTGGGGTTTTTTAGCCCAACCCACATGGAACATAGCCAAACCCTATATATTATAATTTGGTCTTACTCCTAGTAGATGTGAGAACTCTAACACATCTCTCTCACATCCAGAAATGAACATATGAAGCATGACATTAGATATTATGGGTGGTTCAAAAGAGCTCAATAACAATGACATAATATCCTTAACAAATCTCGTTAGAATAGACTTTTTTATATGACTTTGGTACCATATTAGTAAGTGGATTTATGCATAATTCAACATCATAAAATCAACTTACAAGATGATATTACACTCTACTATATATATATATATATATATATATATATATATATATATATTATTTGGCCTTATTAGTAGATGTAGAATCTCTAACAGTAGTCACCATCATTGGAGCCACTAAAGTATGTTATGTTTTAACTCCTTTTATGTGGTAATTATGACTAGAGAGATCACCGTCATATGAATCCTCCCCCCTCCTTAATTAGTCATTATTAGATCATTATGAGTAAAAAGATCACGTGTATATGCATTCCCCCCTCCTTAACTAATCATTATTTGAACCGATGGAATTGAGTTTGAGAAGTAATAAATGACTAAATAGGATGACGTCCAATGCGCAATTAGTTTGTACTAAAGGACAAGTAATAACTTGAGCAAAATGAATAATAATTTACAAATAAGTTACAAATCACAATCATTATTAGAACCAATAGAATTGAGTTTGAGAAACAATAAATGACTAAGTAGAATAACATCAAACACACATTTAGTTTGTACTAAACGACAAGTAATAACTTGAGCAAAATAAATAAGAGTTTACAAATAAACAAATCACAATCATTATTAGAACCGATGAAATTGAGTTTGAGAAGTAATAAATGACTAAGTAGAATGACGTTCAACGTGCAATTAATTTGTACTAAACGACAAGTAATAGTTTGAGCAAAATAAATAAAAATTTATAAATAAATCACAAATCACAAATGATTATTAGAATCGATGAAATTGAATTTGAAAAATATAAATGACTAACATAAAATGATGTCCAACACAAAATTAGTTTGTATTAAAGGACAAATAATAACTTAAACAAAATAAATAAGAATTTACAAACAAATCACAAATCAAATAACATATTGGTTAATATACATCATAAGTAGTTGAATAATATGCAATTGTCAATTTGTAAGAATTCGCCAATATAATGTATGAAATACGTAGTATGACAAAAATAATTAAAAAATAAAAATTACAAGGTTGTAAAAGAATCAAACTATATAAAACATCGATTTAGTTGTTAACTCGATTAAGTCACAAACTTATAGTGAAGATTAAGAATCATTGTATGACTGTAACTTTAAAAAAATAGTAAAAAATGTCATTACTTAATAAAATTGCGTTAAAAATATCTTAATACTTTAAAAATTACATACATAATTCATGGACAATCTTGAAGGAGTTGATGGAAAGATTAATCAACCCTAAAACATTTTAATAATATTATTAGAGTATTTGTTGTCATGTATAATAGCTTTAATACCGATTTATTAAAAATTGCATAACCTATAAATTTTACACCGCTAAAAAATATAGAATATTTAAATTACTTTTCCAATAATATTGAAGATTTACAATTTACCAATAAATACTCGTTAATAAAAAATAATAATCATTATTAGATCTTGTAAAATTTATTAATTTTAGATAATACTTAAAAAATAATTATAAGGTAGTTTATTGATAATTCAATTTTTATACTAACAAAGTCGATATAATACTTAAAAGAATTAATAAAAAATTCTTAATACCAATCTAAAAAAGTTAAAAGGAGAACCTATAAAAAGAAACCAACTATATTAAAAAGAGAAAAGAAAAAGTAAGACTATTAATAACATTCTACCATAAAAGTCTTTCATAAATGATTAATTTAGTCTAAATATATAATATTATATTTCTCAATTAATTTACTATGATTCTTAATTTTTAAATTAAAATCCAAACCAAAGTCATTGTCAAGAAAATAAAATAATATATTAAAAATATAAAAAGATAATTTTGATCAATCTTCCAATTATTTTTTTAATTGATTCAATTTTAAACATTTCCAATTTCTTAGTTAATAATTAAGAAAGGTCATTTCCATAATCCCTTCAATAACCGATACATTTATTTTACTATTTTAATCTTATTTGGAAAAGTTTGAGACGATAACCCCAAAACATACTAAGTTTCGGTATGTGGGGGCTATGTGCAGAAAGTATGATGCATGCACGTGCAATAAGTTGGAACGTTGCGTTTGAGCATGATAAGGTGGGGCCAACATCCAACGGTGCCTGACATCTGCATCTATCATCAGGTGGCCCTCATCCCTCTAACCATACAATGTATCACTCATAAATATACTTGTCACATATAAAGGGATGATTATGATTTGTAAATATATTTTTATGTACATTTTATTTTTACTCATGAATATAATAAATTTGATTGATTTATAAAGAAATTATCCATTATGAATAATAATTATTGCAATAGAAAAATGACAACTACTTTTATTATATAACTACAATATTATAAAATTAGTAAAATATAATTGTTTTTATATATGATTTCCTATGAATTTAATAGCTATTTTTTCATTTAAAAATTACTATTATAATTAATTTTTAATTAATCGTCTCTTTTTTTATTTATTGCAAAATGTAATGCACACATACATTTATGGACTTGTTTGTACTATGATTCATAATAGTTATTATTGTATTACATAAAAGTTATTGTATAATATATACTATATGGCTAAACTATATGCCCCATTTAGGTTGTAATTTCTATATTATAAAGATATTCATAAGAAAATAGAAATACAATATAGTTATGAATTTAACTAAACAACCTAAAGGAATAAACTTGATTGAAAATTAAGAATTAAAGCTCAATGAAATTAAATTTTAAGTAGAGACTTGGCTTCATAGACATTGTTGGAAGTTTCATATCGACTAAAGATAAGACAATTTCGTAGTATATAAGTGGAGTGCAAACCTCACCTCACCTTATAAGCCGATTTTGTGGGATTAAGTTAGGCTTTAAACTCATTTCTTAACATGGTATCAAAATATGCTTAAAAAGCTTTTCTTAGCAAGATTTCTGTTTCTTGGACCTATAGTTCCACTTGTATCTCGAGTCGCTATCGGACCACCCATTTTTAGTCCCATGCACGAGATGTATATACATCAGCGTGAGGAAAGTGTGTTTGAAGTTCCACATCGATTAAAGATAAGACAATTTCATAATATTTATGAGATACAAATCTTACCTTACAAGCTGATTTTGTGGGATTATTGTAACTTTTAAACTCTATTACTCATAAATAATAGAGTGAATTAACAAAATATGCATGTGATATTTGTAGACCCAAGTGGAGTATGCGTGTGAAGAGTTTAATAAAATATTACAAATATATGTTACTTTTAGATCATAATAAAAATGTATTTTATGTCCATAAGAAGTGAAATTAATTTTTATAACTAAAAGAATATTTCTTTCCATCAAATAACAAGTTAAAAATAAGAAACAAGATGAGTTTGAGGGTGGGGGAAGGACACGTAAGAAAGTGGAGCCTACAAACTTAGAATCTCCAAACAAAAAAATGAAAGAGAGAAACTAAAAAAACAATATAGTTAAAGGCACTTTCATGAGTCTTCACACTCACCTTAATTTAGGTGATGGTCCCTTCTCCAATTTCCCATAGACCCCACCTGTCTCTTTCACATTTTTCATAATCATAAATAAAATATTCCTTCTTTTATCGTTTTTAATACAAGACTTTTTTTAATATAATCATATATTTAAATACAATTAATTCATTTAATTGCCTTTATTAGTTTCCTTTAAATAATATTAATGCATTAAATTTAATTTTTATTATTTTCATTAATATATATAATATTAATAATAATGTCTAATTATTAATATAAAGGAGAATATTATTTGTGATTTTAGCTTGTAACAAAAAGTCTTTTCACTTACTTTCTTTTTTAGTTCACAACTTTACGTTACAACTATTACGTAGTAAATATAATGTTCCACAAGAACTAGAAATAATATCAATTCATAAATATAAGTGATTAAAAACTAGTTGAGATGTTGAGTTATTAGATTAAAGTTCATTTCTTAATATAATATTAATGTCATGAGTTGAAACCTAACCTAGTAAAAAAATTATTTGTTGAGTTTATTAATACATGTTAAAAGTTCTATATTGACTAAAGATAAGATCAATTTATAATATAAAAGTTGGTGCAAACCTTATTTTCTTAACATTTTCTTTGGTAAAATTATCTTCTTAACAAATTATTATTCAATGTTTAGTGTTTTTTGTATTAAGTGTTTTGTTAGTTCTAGGTTTGAAACTTTTTTATTCAAACAATTCTCTTCTCTGTTCTATTATCTACACCCAAATATTTTGAATCCGTTCACCTAGCTCCCCTAATCTCACTTAAGCACAAATCAAAGGTTTGAATTAAAAAGATGTTTGAGTATGCAAAATAAACAAACAAAACATTACATATTTAGATTTTGCTTACCAAAAAAATTGGTCTCTAAGTTAGTCTTTAATTAGAAAATTAATTTTTAAATTGGTTTCTAAACATAATTTTTAATTATAAAATTTACTTGAAGCGAATCATAATACTAATCTTTCGAAAGAAGTCTAATATATATATATATATATATATATATATATATATATATATATATATATATATATATATATATGAAATGCTTGAAAGAATTATATAATAATTTTATTTTATATCTTCTTTTATTTTTTTTATCATGTAAGGTAATTAGTCTAAATAGAGGTTTCTTTCTTTCTCTTTTAACTTTTATAGCTAATTTTTTAAAGCCAGTCTTTTCTTGAAAATTTTAAAAGTAAAATTGATTTGATACTGAGTTTATATTTGATGAAGTTAAATGAAACATTACAGTTTTAAGTCTTGGGTCAATTAATTTAAAATTCATCTAAACTTATCAGCTCAAATTTCCTAGATCTTTGTTAGTTTTTATAATAAAAAAAATGTATAATTGCATGACTTACGAAAGTGTGGTTCAAAAAATTGACTTAACTTTATGAACAAATTTTGAACTTAAATTTCTTTTATATGTTTGAGGCTATAATGTTCCACGTTGGAAAAACACTTAAACATTAAGATTTTCACAATAAATATTGTACATTTCTTAAAAACGATGACGGGAAGGACTGAATAAATTATTTACTTCAACATATGGATGAACATAGTAAAAGATTGTTTAGTTCATTTTTAAGGTAAGTTGATTATAAACCTTGTTCAAAGTTGTATAATTTTTTTTAATGGAACTACTTATGGAATATTATGTTTTTAATTAAATAAACTATTAAAGCATATGTATTTATAATTAATATATGTCATCAATTTTATGATTTAAACAAGTGAGTTAAATATTTATTTAAGTACATTTAGTAATATATTAAATTTTTGCATAAAGTGTTTGAATGTATGTAATTTTTTTTATAAAATTATAGTAATTAATTTATTTAAGCAATGTATTAGAAATTTTTTAACTACATCATGTAAGTTGTTCTAGGCTAATTATTTTTACACTAATAAAATATTTTTTTTTATGTATCACACGTGCTCTCTGAATTTTAACATATATATATATATATATATATATATATATATATAATACTATGAGTTTAACATGTTAATTAATTTTGTATAGAATATTTAATATAAAAATAATAATAATTAAATTAAATAACCTGTTAATTTAATAGGGAAGGAAGATAACCTACTATTGGTTTTTTTTTCAAATGTAAGGAAAGAAAGTCAAATATATATATATATATATATATAATACAGTTTTATTTCTTTTAATTAATTAATTTATTTCTTACTACACCTTTGTCATGTATTTCATCAGTCTCCAAATATTTAACCCAATTTGTTTTTTATACGGGACCCATTTGGTGAGACCATTAACCTGTAATTTTCTTCATTGACTATCAATTGAAACTGTTTAAGAGATAAAACTAACTTAAAACTAAAAAAGAAATTAAAAGTTAAAGAATGAGAAAGTTTTGAATAAATATAATCCATTACTTTCAAGGATCCAACCTTTTGGAATGTTTTGCATTGTATTTTCTTTCACATGGAGGAATAATATTTATCATAATTAAATAATAAAATTTAACCTAATCGAGGTTTTGTTCATAGCCATTTTTTGTATATCTTGTTTGGTGAAGGACAATTAACAAATGATTAAATTTTTTTATTGTTAAGTGTTTCATTGATATAAATAAGTTACAATAATTTATGAGTTGTTCCAATATATTAAATATTTTTAACCATCCATAATTAAATAAATTATCTGAGACAATCATCTAATAAAAATGGTCATACATGCTAACATTGTTTATTATTAATTTGATCTGTAAAAACTATTTACAATGTGAATACACATTTAACCTGTAGGAAACGCCTTATAGTTGTAAGGTCAAAGTAATAATATTTATGAAAAATACATTAAAATCATAACTTTTTAATGAATGACTTCAATTTTAAATTAAGCGTTATGCCATTACACGGTCAAAATGTGTTTTTTTTTTATCAGTTTTTGCTATCTGATATGGTTGAACACGGTTTTCTTTGACTTCACATTTTTTTTTTCTTAACATTTAACAGTGAGTTAGAAACAGTCAAAAAGATAAGTTGAATTCAAGTATATTCTTTTATTGGTAAGTACTATAATATTTTTCAAACTCTATAACTTTTATTTATGTATATTGACCATAAAGGACTCCTTTAAAATATAGATATGAAAAAAAATATAAAATAAACATTCAACAAATCTTATTATTTTTGTGACATTTTTTTTTCTACTTGTTGCTATTATTAACTGTTACATTATACCATGAACAGAATCTTCTTATTATTTCATGATTAAGAAACATAAAGTTACACAAGAGCAACACATCAAGATATCGTACTTCTAGAAATCATTTGAAACACCTAGTACCTGGTTTTTTATTCAGAATCAATGATTATCAACTTTTTAATACCATTTTACTAGTTTCATGGAAAAACTAACAATAATAAAAATCCATGCACATAGATTATACTAATCCATCCAAAAAAAAAACGATTTTCAGGATCAATCAAAGACGTACCCTGGTATTAATTAAGCTACAATATCAATGTCTGGTTATAACTGTGTTGAGTAGTATATAGTTGTTCTGGTGTTGAAAATGTTGATATAATTAATACATATTATGTAAGAAGAAAGTTTAGAAGCACGGGATGTGGGTGAAGTTTGAAGAATAGTGATTCTGAGAGGCAACAGAGGAAGTGATAATGAGTTTGAAAGGCAAAGTGAGAGTGAGAGAAGGTGCTGACTGAAAGTGAAGGTGTTCAGAGAGATCACAGCAAAAGAGCTTAAAGATTAAGGATTATGGAGTAAGGGTTTTGGCCAATGAGTTAAGGACACACTGTGTTCTTATTTGCAGGCTTTTTTGGGATAGAGAAGAAACCTACACACACAAAAACTTGGGTTAAGAAAGAGAAAGGGACATAGAGAGGAAACAAAGCATGGAAGTCTTCAATAAAGTGGGGCCCCCAGAGAGAAGTGTGGGACCCACAAACACCGCCCATGCGCACGCTGTCTTTCTTACCAATATCTAACCCATCATCCATCATCCATCATCGATCCGATTCCTTCGACCTAACCCTAACCCAAATGGGGTTTCATTTCAACTCACCCAAAAACTAAAAAGCCAAAAGTAAAAATAAAATAAAATAGCACCACCATCTTCTTCCATATTAACCCAACACAAAAGCCACTCCAAGGTGTTTTTCTCTTCCCCCTTCTTCTCTTTTCCCTTTCTTAGGACACTCTTTATTACCTTATTCCCTCCAAACCCTGAACTACCTCTCCCTTACTCCCATAAAGGTAGCTTAGCTTCACATGCCAATCATCAAATTAACCAAGCCTCTCTACTCATACAGACCATAATCACTAAATGGTGCCTTTTTCAGCTCAAATTTTGGTGGGGTTTTGCAAACAACCTTAAATTTCTTCTCTTTCCTTTTGTGGTTCAAGGTAAGTACTAAGTAGCATGCTCCCAACACCCCAAAGGAAACAACCCAAACAAAACCAAACAAGCCCCCACAAAAGAGAGAACACCACCACCTTCTTCTAGATCTAAATTTCCAATCTTTTCAATTGGGTTCAACCTTTTTGCTTTGTGGCTGTTCATTGCTCAAGGCCTCAAAATCTAGGGTTGTGTGATAAATGGATCCTGTAGCAGCACAAGGACGACCTCTCCCTCCCCCTTTTCTCACTAGAGATCTTCAGTTACACCCTCACCACCAATTTCAGCCCCACCACAACCACCAGAACACGGAGGATGAAGCCGCCAATGGCCGCGGCCAGAAGCGGGATCGCGACGAGAACGCCGGCGCTGGAGGCGGCTCCGCCACACCCCCGCACGGCGCCGGAGACGGCCAGGAACCCGGGTCGGGAGATGGAGGAGGAAGTGAAATGGCGAGAAGGCCCAGAGGAAGGCCTGCGGGGTCCAAAAACAAGCCCAAACCACCCATTATCATCACAAGGGACAGTGCCAACGCTCTCCGATCCCATGTTATGGAAATCGCCAACGGCTGCGACATCATGGAGAGCGTCACCGCCTTCGCCAGGCGGCGACAGCGTGGTGTTTGTGTGCTCAGCGGCAGCGGCACCGTCACCAACGTCACCCTCCGGCAGCCGGCTTCCCCCGGTGCCGTTGTGACCCTTCACGGAAGGTTCGAGATTCTATCTCTTTCCGGTTCATTTCTGCCGCCGCCGGCTCCGCCTGCGGCGTCAGGACTGGCCATTTACCTTGCTGGCGGACAGGGACAGGTAGTTGGTGGAAGCGTGGTGGGACCCCTGGTGGCTTCGGGTCCTGTTGTTATCATGGCTGCTTCATTTGGTAATGCTGCTTATGAGAGACTACCCTTGGAGGAAGAGGAACCTCCGGTGGCGGTTCCGGGCACCGGAGGATTAGGGTCGCCGGGAATTGCAGGGACACAGCAACAATCGCAATCGCAGCAGCAGCAACAGCCGCAACAGCTTGTCGGAGATCCTAACAGTTCTTCTCTCTTCCATGGAGTTCCGCAGAATCTTCTGAATTCGGTTCAATTACCTGCTGAGGGTTATTGGGGTGGCACTGCTCGCCCCCCTTTTTAACAACAATGTTTCACTTTCATGGGGTTTTCGATTATCTTTGTTTTCTTCTTTTTCTTCTTTTATTTTTGTTCATGTCTCTCTTCTTCTTTTCAATTTCGACTCTCACTTTATGATCTTCACTGTTCATTCTCCTTCTTGCTTAATTATAACTTAGTTTAATTACTGTTAATTAAAGCCTTTGATCGGTGTTGTTGAGTTGCAGAAAGAATGTATAAATTCATGAAATTTTCGGTGGGGTTTCATCATTATTATTACATATCTAATTTCTCGTTAATTACTGTATATATATATGTCGTTGCTTCGAGAGGAAGCAGCTATATCATGTGCATTTTTTCTCTCTCTCTTCATGTTTTTGCTGCAATTCCAGTATCTTGTCTGATAATTTATCAGTCGATCTCTGCAGGAAGTAGGAAAAAAAAGAGAACGGTTTTCCGTTTTCTTTTCAAATTTTTCTTTCTTTTAACTGTTTGGAGTGGTTCTTCTAGGACTCCGAACCTAGTTTCAGATTCCAAAACATGATCTAAAAATACGAATAACCCCACAGTAAAACATAAATTATCATTCCACATCAAGAAAAAAGAAAAAAAAAAAAAAAAAAACAT
>Ga0214545_1005612_pt1 | contig 22500 bp, 23 predicted proteins | sample CNSS4metaG_FD_160064 | JGI IMG/M metagenome (GOLD analysis project Ga0214545, IMG submission 160064) | Root nodule microbial communities from cowpea collected in UCLA plant growth center, Los Angeles, California, USA - CNSS4 | ecosystem: Host-associated > Plants > Roots > Nodule | place: USA...
GGAACTTTTGGTTTTGAATTTTTCAGGTATGGAGAAACAAGGCTTGGAGGTAATGATTTAAGGTGGTTTGTAAAAGGGAATTAAAAAAGATTCGATTTTTAGTCTTTTTTTTCTTTTTATTCTTCAAATGCTTCTCATTTTTTCCTTTTTCTAACCTTTTATAGTCGTCACTGATATAGGGGATTGTTGAAGTATTTTTCAGGTTTGGGACTTTTCTTTTTTCTCAAATTCAACCGTTGAAATTTTTGTGTTTATATTTTGGGAACTTTGGGTTTTGAATTTTTCAGGTTTGGAGGTAAGGACTTAAGGTGGTTTGTTAAAGGGAATTAAAAAAGATTCGATTTTTATTCCTTTTTTTCTTTTTATGCATCAAATGCTTCTCAATTTTTCCTTTTTCTAAACTTTTTTAGTCGTCGTTTACAGAGGGGATTGTTGAAGTATTTTTCATGTTTGAGACTTAGTTTTTTCTCATATTGAACTGTTGAAATTTTTGTGTTAATTTTTTGGGAACTTTTGGTTTTGAATTTTTCAGGTTTAGAGAAACAAGGCTTGGAGGTAAGGATTTAAGGTAGTTGGTAAAAGGGAATTAAAAAAGATTCGATTTTTAGTCTTTTATTTTATGCTTCAAATGCTTCTCATTTTTTTCCTTTTTCTAACCTTTTATAGTCGTCATTGATAGAGGGGATTGTTGAAGTATTTTTCAGGTTTTGGACTTTTCTTTTTTCTCAGATTCAACTGTTGAAATTTTTGTGTTCATTTTTTGCGAACTTTTGGTTTTGAAATTTTCAGGTTTGGAGAAACAAGGCTTGGAGGTAAGGATTTAAAGTGGTTTGTAAAATGGAATTAAAAAAGATTCGATTTTTATTCTTTCTTTTTCTTTTTGTGCTTCAAATGTTTCTCATTTTTTCCTTTTTCTAAACTTTTTTAGTCGGCGTTTACAGAGGGGATTGTTGAAGTATTTTTCAGGTTTGGGACTTTGTTTTTTCTCAGATTCAACCGTTGAAATTTTTGTGTGAATTTTTTGGGAACTTTTGGTTTTGAATTTTCAGGTTTTGAGAAACAAGGCTTGGAGGTAAGGATTTAAGGTAGTTGGTAAAGGAGAATTAAAAAAGATTCGATTTTTAGTCTTTTTTTTTATGCTTCAAATGCTTCTCAAATTTTTCCTTTTTCTAACCTTTTATAGTCGTCATTGATGTAGGGGATTGTTGAAGTATTTTTCAGGTTTGGGACTTTTCTTTTTTCTCAAATTCAACCGTTGAAATTTTTGTGTTTATAGTTTGTGAACTTTTGGTTTTGAATTTTTCAGGTTTGGAGAAACAAGGTTTGGAGGTAAAGATTTAAGGTGGTTTGTAAAAGGGAATTAAAAAAGATTCAATTTTTAGTCTTTTTTTGTTCTTTTTATGCTTCAAATGCTTCTCATTTTTTTCCTTTTTCTAAACTTTTTTAGTCGTCGTTTACAGAAGGGATTGTTGAAGTATGTTTCAAGTTTGGGACTTTGGTTTTTTCTTAGATTTAAACCGTTGAAATTTTTGTATTAATTTTTTGGGAACTTTTGGTTTTGAATTTTTCAGGTTTGGAAAAACAAGGCTTGGAGGTAAGGATTTAAGGTGGTTTGTAAAAGGGAATGAAAAAAGATTTGATTTTTACTCTTTTTTTTTATGCTTCAAATGCTTCTAATTTTTTTCCATTTTCTAAACTTTTGTAGTCGTCGTTGACAGAAGGGATTGTTGAATCATTTTACAGGTTTGAGACTTCTGTTTTTTCCCAGATTCGACCATTGAAATCTTTATGTTAATTTTTTGGGAACTTTTGGATTTGAATTTTTCAGGTTTGGGGAAACAAGCCTTGGAGGTAAGGATTTAAGGTGGTTTGTAAAAGGAAATTAAAATAGATTCGTTTTTTAGTCCTTTTTTTTCTTTTAATGCTTTAAATGCTTCTCATTTTTTCTTTTTTGTAACGTTTTATAGTCGTCGTTGATAGAGGGGATTGTTGTATATTTCAGATTTGGGACTTCTGTTTTTTCTCTGGTTCAACCGTTGAAATTTTTGTGTTAATTTTTTTGGAACTTTTGGTTTTGAATTTTTCAGGTATGGAGAAACAAGTCTTGGAGGTAAGGATTTAAGGTGGTTTGTAAAAGGGAATTAAAAAAGATTCGATTTTTAGTCTTTTTTTTTTATTTTTATGTTTCAAATGCTTCTCTTTTTTCCCTTTTTCTAAACTTTTGTAGTCGCCGTTGACATAGGGGATTGTTGAAGTATTTTTCAAGTTTGGGAGTTTTGTTGTTTCTCTTATTCAACCATTGAAATTTTTGTGTTAATTTTTTGGGAACTTTTGGTTTTGAATTTTTCAGGTTTGGAGAAATAAGGCTTGGAGGTAAGGATTTAATGTGGTTTGTAAAAGGAAATGAAAAAAAGATTCAATTTTTAGTCTTTCTTTTTTTCTTTTTATGCTTTAAATGCTTCTAATTTTTTTTCCTTTTTCTAAACTTTTGTAGTCGTAGTTGACAGAGGGGATTGTTGAAGTATTTTTCAGGTTTTAGACTTTTGTTTTTTCGCAGATTCAATCGTTGAAATCTTTTTGTTAATTTTTTGGTCACTTTTGGTTTTGAATTTTTCTAGTTTGGAGAAACAAGGCTTTGAGGTAAGGATTTAAGGTGGTTTGTAAAAGGAAATTAAAAAAGATTCTATTTTTAGTCTTTTTATTTTCTTTTTATGCTTCAAATGCTTCTCATTTTTCCTTTTTCTAAACTTTTGTAGTCGTCGTTGACAGAGGGGATTGTTGAAGTAAATATTTTTTCTGTTGATAGGAATTTTTGTAAGGTGATTTTTTTTTTGGTAAAATGTTTTTGGTGATTTCAAGGAAATGTTACAGCAATTCAAATAAACACCTGCACATGTAGGTTTTGTTCTTCTTGGTAAGCTTGTTTTTATTTTTAGGTTTTCTAGGTTTTTTCTTATTTGATTTTATTTCATGGTTCATTGAGTTCTTTTGGAGAAGTTCTACATATCAAGGAAAGTTGTGATATCGAGGACGAATACAAGAACAAGCGTTGGCTCCATTCTTGGTGGTGCTCAGAATCTTGCTTCCTTTTCTGTTTGTGAGGATTGCGATCTTGATGTGGGAATCTGTTAGAGCATGTTTCTAGGCAATATATCTTCTCCAATTACTTTCCTTGCACTCTGTGAAAGAACATGTCCATTTTTCAATTAGTTTATTTGAAGAAATAATTTTTTCATCCCATGGACATATTGTGGGAGTGATTCATCCCATCTTCGTTTATTGTGGTTATGGTGTTCCAGATTTCATCATCTAAGATTATAGGCCTTTTGGCTACTTTAATATTGAACAAGCTTTGATTTTTTTGGTATTGAAATTTAAGTAAAGACCCTTTCTATTTGTTATTGAACTTCATTTTTTTTATTGTAATTGATACAGATGTTTATAATTTTAAATTTTCATTCTTTGCTTTTCTAAAATTTGGATTTTTAATTTTTTCACTGTGGGCATGATTTTAACTTTGCTTTTTTCATATTTTGAAGGCATGATTCATTTAGATAGTTTTCTATGCAATGAGTATGGTTAACTTAATCTTTTTAAATTAATGCTTCAATTATTAATTGATCCTTATTGTTATCTTATAAAAGCTTGATCCTTATTGTATCAGGGGAATATTTCTGAATTTGAAAGCAAGGTCTGTTGCAATTAAGAATGTGTATGACAAATTTCAGACTCTTAGGTTATTTTTCTACTTGCTTCCAATGTAATGTAGGATGAAAATTTAAAACTGATGCAATATAATACATTGCCATAGAGGAAATGCATGTTATTCAGTACTTCAAACTAAAGATGTGCGAAGGCTCTAGGTGATTATTGACGTGCAAAGGCTCTAGGTGATTACTTAGCTGAAAGAAATATCATGAGAATTTGTGGGTAGTTATGTAAAAAGATGTTTTGCAAAGAATGTTGTTCTCTACAATGCGCATAGTTTTATGTTTTGATTTCTGATTTTGATGTTCCTTTGTAATGCAACAGATGATGTTTATACGCAGATTGCAAGAAGATGGAAGTCTTATTGGTGTTTTCAGCATGGAGAATTCCAAAATCGATGAGCAACTACTTCAGATGTCTAAGTCATGGGACATTGTAGGTAAGTCATGGCATCAAACTATACTTTACATCCACAATTGATTGTGACGATGAGTTGATGGTTACTACTTATTTGTATACCTTTGAATTCTATGAATTTTTTCATTATCATTTTGACAAGCAAATTTTGGTTGGATTTTAGTTAATAAATCTGCAACTCACAGCCAATGTGTAAGATGTACTTGTGTTGGGATTGAGTCCCACAATGGAAAGATAGAATTATAATGAGGTTTACAAAACTTTGGCCTTGAGTCATTTTGGAAGGAGGTGCCATTTGTCTAGCTTTACTTTGTTATTTTTACATATCAATGAAGAGTTTGAATGTAGTAAAATTATTGTATTATAATTTATTCTAGATGATGTTGATCTTGAATGGTGTTGGTGAATCTGACTAGGACAACTGATAATATAAGATATGATCCTAAATTTTTTTAAAGTTATGAGGAAATTCTAAATTTGCTTATAAATGATAAAAGTTAAGGAAGTAGAGGAGAAAACTAAAGGTGGGATTTTGCTTCGCTGAACCGCTCAAGGGGGTGAGGTGGTTGTTGTATCTCTTATTTCTTAAATGAGCTTAATGAAATTGTTGTATCTTAAATTCATTCTAATTAAGTATCCATCAATGATTTCATTTATTGTTTAAATGGTGTTAGGCATCTCATGCATCACATGCATTGTTGGTCCGCCAAATTAGTTTTAATATTTTCAAAGATTTTGAATGGGTAAACTAAAGATGATAAATCTTTATATCTCACTTTGAATTTGTTGATGGAAGAAACCAATTTGATTGTGTTTTTGTTTTGATCATCAGTTGGACAGATTCATACCAAATCGGTCGACAATTGATGAAGGATTATCTTGTTTCTTTTTAAGATTATTGAATATGATGTGAGTTGATTAAGAAAGCTAAGTGAAATCCCCACCAGACACTAAGATAGCAAGCTATCTATATGTGAAGGTTCCTTTCACAAAGCTCAAGAGAAGAAGATGATGGATTGATTCAAAACAAAAAGGAAATGGAAAGCACATAAACCATAGAAAACCAAGAACAATTAAAGGAAGAAGAAAACATAAAATGGAAAGGAAAGAAATGGTAAAAATGTGAGAAGCACGCCACTACAAGGCTAGGCTAGAAGCCATTGCAACCTTGAAGATGAGTGGATCTGTGCCGCCATTTGCTATGCAAGATAAGGCTTAAAAGTTTCACTCCCAAGGGAGGAAACTCTCACAAATGGTTGAGAAACAATAGTGTTTTTACTTCAAAATGTTCAACCCTTTTACATGTCTAGGAGCTTCCCTTATATAGAAGAGTTTAGGGGCCTTTAAGAAAATAAAAGATTGTCAACACCCAATTTCGTCCAGGGACAATAAATTTTGATTTAAAAAAATGTGCTTGAAGAATATATGGTTAATTAATTTGTTCTTTAATCAAAAATAATTTTGGGTGAAAATTGTAGAATTTATTTTTGAGAAAATAAAATAAAATAAAACACAAAAAGAAAAAAGTGGAGAGAGGAGAATAAACAGAGGCCTTTCAAATTGGTCTAGCTTTTCTTAAAAAATATATTTTCATTTTTTGTTTGCAGTCCTATTGTAATTTTTTTGAAATTTCATCATTCAATTTTCTATTTTCACCACTCCTTTCAACTAAGCCTAGTTCGTTTGCCTATCCACACTACGCCCACTTTGTTCATAACCTTTTCTACGGCCCTTCTCACCAATAATCCACCTAAAACTCGTTCCACTCATTAAATGATACCTGCCACTGACTTTCTCTCTTCCTACACGCCAACTCCCTTTGCACGCGCAAGGTCGAAGGATAAGTAATTAACTACTGCCATCACCACCTCCAAACGGCCAATCCTCTAAATTTCTTTCCATTTCTACTAAAAAATGGCAGAACCCATCATTATGGTTTTGTACCCTTTCCCACGGTATCATGATTACAAGATTCAAAACTTCATTTTCTTCCAGGAGGAATAAAAAGGGGGGAGCAACAGGAAGGGGTTACTCTCTTATCTTGATGATCTAGGTTTTTTTTTTCATTTCACAATGCCTCCAGTTTTTTATGATCCCCATCCAATTCACCACCCCCAAAAAAAATGATGGTGTTGTCCCTTCATCAGCTCATGCCTCAACCAACATAGGGAACCTTCATGTTCATTAGCTTAAACTCTTCCATCTATCCATCTTTGTCCGAAAAGCCTTACATTGTGGGAGTGATTGGAACTAGTGGGGAGTGTTCAAGGAGAAGAAGAAAAAAGTGTAACAAGAGGTGAGAAACACACAAACTAATCCCAAGGAAGAGAGGACTGGAAGCACTGCAGCCATACCAGGTAAGTCCATGAAAATCTGCAAGACATTTGGTCATAAAGGTATTAGCAACGAACTTGTAATGCACAAATGAATCTAACTTTTGCTATGTTTCTGCATATGTGGGTTTATTGTTTTGCTTCCACATGATGATCAATGCATGATCTTGGGTTCCATAGACTTACTTAAAGGGACAAGAGAAGAAAAAAGAGAAGAATTTATTTGAGTGGTGTGAGGCACGGGTTATCTCATGATATTCATGGCATGTGATTGACTCATCTGAGATTGCATTTGAATGGTGTTTCTTGGGGCATACTTAGAATATGCAAGGTTTGCAAATCTTTTATGCCATGTGAAAATCAGTGTTTAACCGAGAATTTTAACTTCTGCATGATGGTTTCGATTGCATGCATCAAGGAAATATATGTATGTACCCCTTTTGCCTTTTCGGTATGTGTGTATATGTTTAAATGGGATTCATTTGCTTTTCTTTAAAATGGGATAATAGTTCGGGTTGGCAAGCATGCTACAGCACATTATGCAAGATTTCCCATTCATATGCATGTGCAGTAACGTGTCATTTGAAACATATGTGAAGTGTGGAGCCCACCTTAATATTCAATGCATTAAAACACTTTTGTGTGCATATGGCATCCACGTAAATGTATAAAGGTGCATGGTATTTATAGGTTTTTTTTTTATGTCAAATCAATGAGTATGATGCGGGTCCCATCTTGAATTTGATATTTGGATTTAATATAATATGTGCACATTGATTTCTTTGTCTTTAACGTTTTCTAGTTTTGTTTTTTTGGAGTTTTTTAATTTATTTTATATTTTAGTTTAAATTATACTTGAAAACTAGTAGTAAAAACAAAAATTTAATTATGCATATCTCTTTTAAGTAGATATCCTTTTTTAAGAAAATAAAAAATTTAAAAGAATATTTTTCATATACTTTTTCTCATTTCGAGGTATTTATACGGCCGCTTGCGTCGTCTAATATCTCACAAATAAAGGTATAAGTACTCGTGTGACCGCTCGCGTCGTCCTAGTACTTAATACCTTTTTTTTCTAAAAAGTTTTATTTCAAAAAGAAAGTTCAAAATATGTTTTTCTTCCTATGGTCGTTTGTCGTTTGACACTTTTATAATAAAGGTTTAAGTACTCGTGTGACGGTCTGCGTCGTCCTAGTACTTAGCACATTTTTCTTTCAAAAAAAATATAAAGAATAAATAAATACAAAAGACTTCATATTATAAAATAAAAAACATCGACGTTTTCAAACAAATAGTTTTTTTTTTTCAAAAGAACTACGTAACCCTGATTTCTCATTTTAAATGAGAATAAGTAGGACCAAGGTCAATCCTTATCGGGCCCAAAAATTAAAAAAAAAATATATTTTTGTTTCTTTTTAGTATTATTTGACTCATTATTTTTGGGGAAAATTAATATTTTGAAAACAACATCAACTTTGCATTTTTAATTAAAGGTACCGCCCTCGGGCGGGCGTTGTAGGGTGCTAACACCTTCCCTACACGTAACCGACTCCCGGATCCAAAATCTAGTTTTTCGCAAACTTGTCTTATCTTTATGGTTTTCCATATTTTTCCGGAATAACTATGGTGGCGACTCCAAATATCATTTTCAAACCTGTTTTCTTTTTTGGTTCGTCGTCCTGTCGTGATTTCGGTTGCGACAAAGATACCTAAGGATGTCTCTACAAAAACCTAACCCTAGCTTCTAGAAACTAGGTCAAATAAGGTTACAAAAAAGGAGAGACAAAAGAGCTAACTATGGTGTGTGCAAGGCTAATTTCGTTCTAGCAAAAAAGGAGACAAAGAATGTGTCTCATATGTCTCCAAAAAGAGGCCAAAGTGTGCTAAAAACAAAGGAGATCAAAGGTACATAGGTACACTTGCTTCATGCCTTTTATTTTATGCTTTATGTCTTTGCTTTACTCTCTCATCCACATCATTTATGCTCCCCAATCACCATGCGCCACCTAGCATTGCTTTCTTACTCCTAATTAACCTACAAAGCAAATAAACATAGATTAGCATGTTGGCTTAAGTCAAGTCAACTATAGTCAACAAGTCAAACCTAGTCAAAGGTCAACAAGTCAACTAAAGTTAATTCAACTAAGTCAACTTAGGAAATCAAAAATAACAAACACAAATGAAGGGATGAAGGATTAGTGAACTTCCTTTCTAAACATGCTTAGTCTTCTTAAGCATGTGCCTCCATCCTTGGTTGGGGTCAATCCTTCATCAACAATGGACTTTGATTATGCTCATTATATGCTTACAGAGGGGAATAAAGGTAAGGAAAATCCAGTTGGGAGTTCTCCATCTCGAGAAGCCTACAAGAAGCAGCTTACAAAATCCTTAAACATGAACCGAACAGGAATTCTCGCCTTCAAGAACAAGCCACCTGCACCAGTTGACTTAATTCCCCACAAGCTATCCAATCTTGTCCAGGATAATAATAGATCAATCAAACCCCGGAGATTTATTTCTCAAGTGCACTACTAAATTCCTCAATTTATAATTTTATTTCTTCCTCAGTTTGTAAAAGAAAGGATTTTGATCCAAGTGGAGTTGTAATCTCAAGTTGTGGTCCCTTATTTACTAACTATGTGCAAACCCTTTAATTAACTAGATCCATGTTAGATTTTATTTCAAAATTTGTGTTAATTATAAAATTTGTTGATCTTTATCAGATTTCTATGAGAACTTTGGATGCTCCAGATCTTGTGGATGACTATTATTTCAATTTGTTGGACTAGGGTAGCGGCAATGTGCTTGCCATAACACTGGGAAGCATAGTGTACTTGTGTGATGCAACAAATGGTTCTACTTTGGAACTTGTAACAATTGAATTTGAAGACGGCCCTATAACATCTATTAGCTGGGATCCGGATGGGCGACATATTGCAGTTGGTTTGAATAATTCTAAAGTGCAACTATGGGATACAACTTCAAATAGACATGTATATCTTGGGCTTATAAGAGCTCTATAATAAATTGTTCATTTATACTTTATTAATAATGTTATTCACTTTTTGCATTTGAGAACTTTGAGAGGTGGACACAGACAAAGAGTTGGATAGAATAACCACGTACTCAAAACTAGAGAGATGGATGGTAGAATTATCAACAATGATAATTCTGCAACTCACAGCCAATGTGTAAGATGTACTTGTGCTGAGATTGAGTCCCATAATGGAAAGATAGAATTATAGTGAAGTTTACAAAATTTTGGCCTTGAGTCATTTTGGAAGGAAGTGCCATTTGTCTTGCTTTACTTTGTTATTTTTACATATCAGTGAAGAGTTTGAATGTAGTAAAATTATTGTATTATAATTTATTCTAGATGATGTTGATCTTGAATGGTGTTGGTGAATCTAACTGGGACAACCGATAATATAAGATATGATCCTAAATTTTTTAAACTAAGTGGGATTTTGCTTCACTAAACCGCTCAAGGGGGTGAGGTGGTTGTTGTGTCACTTATTTCTTAAATGAGCTTAATGAAATTGTTCTATCTTAAATTCATTATAATTAAGTATCACATCTATTTATAAATTTTAACATTAATTTCATGTTATTTTTATTTTCTACAGGATCATATTTCGATCATGTGCATATTTTCTACATGATCATATTATTATTTGAATTAATATAGCAATAGTATTAGTAACATTATTATTATTGAGATTATTATTATTATTAGTAATGTTAGTACTACTAGTTGTGATTTAATATATCAATATATTTTAATATCTTTGTATGTGTTTGTCGAATCTACATGTGTTTCTATTTATAAATTTTAACATTAATTTCATGTTATTTTTATTTTCTATAGGACCATATTTCGATTTTGTGCATATTTTCTACATGATTATATTATTATTTGAATTAATATGAGCAGTAGTATTAGTAACATTATTATTATTATTATTGAGATTATTATTAGTAGTAGTAGTAGTATTAGTACTATTATTTTTGATTTTATATATCAATATATTTTAATATCTTTGTATGTGTTTGTCGATATCTACATGTGTTTCTATTTATAAATTTTAACATTAATATCATATTATTTTTATATTTTACCAGACCATATTTCGATTATGTGCATATTTTCTACATAATCATTTTATTATTTGAATTAATATGAGCAATAGTATTAGTAACATTATTATTATTGAGATTATTATTATTAGTAATAGTAATAGTAATGTTAGTACTATTATTATTAACATTAACATTATTATTATTATTATTATTAGTTTAAATATTTTTATAAGTCGTCACTTTGAATTGATACAGAGAGTTCAACTTTTAACTTAAACTTTGTATTCCGCGATTACTTTTTTAATATTAATTTCATGTTGGATTTATGTTGTACAGGATCATATTATATAATATGTCTACATTTTACTCTAACAACAATTCGTGCATACACATTCTATTTTAATAAAACATACAAGCATCTATATATCTACATGTGTTTCTATTTAAAATTTTTAACATCAATTCCATCTGGTATTTATTTTGTACGAGATCATATTACACACTATGCCTCCATTTTACCTTAACAACATTTGTATATGCATTTCATTTTAATATAATATATATATATGTATTTATTTCTACAAGTATTTTTATTTAAAAATTTTAACATCAATTTCATGTTATACTTATTTTTTACGGGAGCATATTACACAATATATCTACATTTTATTTTAACAACGACCATACATACACATCTTATTTTAATATAATATATAACTCAAAAGTATAATTTAAATTTTAATCATGTAACTTTATTACACATTACTAATTAATTAGTGTCAATTTTATGATTTAAAATAAATAAAATCATATTACATTATTATTTTTTAATTTTATTATTATTAATATAACAATAATTATACTAATTATATAATAGTAAAATATAATTACATAAATAAATAATTGATTCAAATATAATAATTATTATATTAAATTTTTTATCCAAATAAAAAAAAATGACCCGTGCGTAGGCATAGGTCTCGCACTAGTTTTCTTGAAAATAAACACCTTTCCATCTAGTGTCTGTTACATTAGAAAAATGAGCACAAATGCAAGTGTAAATATAGAAAGAAAAACAAGAATACATTGGTTAGAAAAACCATAAAATTATCATTATTGCATCACTTCAAAACCAAAAAGCTATTAGAAACAACACAACTATAATGCATGTTTGCAGTTAACAGAGTAACAGTGGCAAGGGGATCCGGCAGGAACGGGAGGAGCACACATAGATCATGATAAAAGGAATCCATAACGAGCAAACATGGGTTGACCAGTTTAAAAACCAAATGGCCTGGAAATATTTGACACTCATCAATAACAATTCCAAACTTCCATTTCCATTCTTTTAGTTTTGGATAAAACAAAATAATGAAGACAGAGAAGCTCATAAAAATACCCATTTGCTTAGAGAAAATGATTTCCATTTTTATTTTCAGAAAAACAGTTTTCATTATCATTGTTCCAAAATTTAGAAAACTTGTTTGGGTACTTTCTATTCTATTTGCAGATTGATATATGCATTTCCAATAAACTGTATTGCAAGCATTCCATTAGCTAGCTATTTCGTCTCCTGGATCAGATTCTTCAATCAAAGATTCAATCATAATTTGAAACATTTCACAGGAACCTTGATTTTTCTTTATTTTTCTCTTTTATAAGTTTGTCTTTCCTTGTCTATAGCCTCCAATTTCACAAATTTAAGAAAATTAAAATAGAACACTATGAATGAATTCAGACAAACTTTCTGCCCTTTCACCCAGACCTCGATCAGAATCTTTTTCAAACTGCCAGTATGAATCTTTGAACATCTTTTTCATCATTCAATGAGTTACCCCTCTCTCCATAGGTCCCTATCCAAAGCAACACCTTCTTCCATTGGCAACCACAACCATGATTCTCCCTTTGCACAGCTACAACCCATGGAGTGGATGGGTGTGAAGGATCTAAATGGCATTATGATTGTTCTTACGGAACCGAGGTCTGTAGTCCTCAAATCGATCAAGGGTCTTGGGAGTCTTACTTCGGGTCGATCTTCTCTTGTTTCCAACGGGGCTTGAGGACGGCGTAGGGGACCTGCAAAAGACACTCCGATGCCTAAGTCAGCACTGGTGATGTCAGGGTTTCAGAGAATAATTTAATGCATAATCAATGCATAGAACAGTGTGCTATTTATACCTTTTTACCTGTGGGTCCTACCTTCGATGGGCCTTTGGGCCCAATATTTCTCTTTTGGCTATTCTAGGGTCCAATGTTAAGGAGGGAATTTACTAGGGGGTCCTCCGAGGGTTGGCGGTGTTCGGTATTCGGCCATGAGATGCGTCGAGGGTGGTCTTCTTTTTCAGAGGGATGCCTTTCACAGGGCAAGCGGCCATGGGGTTTGGCTGTAAGCCGTGCTCTCAAGAAGAAGGCGCCTGCGTAAAATGGTTGGTTGAGGTCTGTTGAGGGTCGTGTTCTCCATGTGGAGGTGTCCTTTCGTGGTAGGCGGCCATCATGCCTGCTGAGGGCCGTGTTGTTCCAGATGGAAGCGTCCTTGCGTGGTAGGCGGCCATCATGTCTGCTGAGGGCCGTGTACTCATGTACGGTTGGGACATTAGCCTCCCAGTCTAGAGGCAAGAAGTGACGTATAGATTATTTTGCAAATTTCATTTGTGGTCTTTGGTCGTGTACCCTGTGAGTATACCAGCCTCCCAGTCTAGAGGTAAGAAGTGACGTAGAGCATATACGGATGTGGTGTGATGGTGGGCCGTTGTCTTTGGTCAACGTTGGCCGAGTTGTTCCGGTAGCTCGACCGGTATCTCTTATGAGGTGTGAGTTGAGTGGTACTGTTTGCTTTGACACTTGGTCAGGGGTTAGGTGAGGTGAAAAGACGTGACTGTTGATTAGCTTGATTGGTGTTAGAGTGAGTTTTTCGAGGTGATTTTTGGTGGTTGGGCCTTGGGCTTTGAGGAGGTTTGGTGGAAGGTGGAAAGTTGACTATGTGCTTTAAATAGGAGTGGATCATTTGTCATTTTTCGTCCCTCTTAGTTGTTGGTCTTGTTTGGGTTTCCTGCGTTGCTGCTTGTTTGTCAGTTGGTGTGCATGTGTCGTTTGCTGCTTAGCCGGTTTGTGAGGTATGTCGACTACATCTTCTAGTGGTTCTAATTGTGGTGATTCGGGGGTGAGTTTTGGTGGACTTAGGTTAGAATTTTTGAGTTCGTCGGAGACGTTGCATATTGAGGTTGAGCGGGAGGTGCGTGAGGATCCGGCTAGTGAGCATGCCAAGTCGCTTTAGCCGAGGAGGGATGGGTATGAGTGGGTGTCTGAGGGGGTGAGGTCCTGCTCCTCGAAGTACCGATGGTCTAGGCTTTTGAGGTCTTGGATGAATAACATCTATTTGTTTGAAAGGGGGCCTGATCCGAGTACGGTGGCTATTGAGCGGGTGAGTTCTGTGGAGGTCGTGTGTCATGGTCGCGAGGGGTTGGAGGGTGACTTTTTCTACATATACGCTTGTATGTTTACGAAGCTGCATGTTCGTTTGCCGTTAGACGAGTTTATGATGGGGGTTCTGCGCCTGTTGAATGTTACGCCAACGCAATTGCATCCTAATAGCTGGGGGAGTCTGCAAGCTTTCCGGCTTATTTGTAGGGCGCTGTATTTTTCGCCGACTCCCGAGAGCTTTTTGTATTTCTATGTTACGCGTCTGAGGGATTCGCGGTCGTGGGTGTCGCTAGTTGGGAGGCCGAGAATTAGCTTGTTAGACAGCTTTACGCAGTCTTTTAAGAAGTTTAAAGATGGCTTTTTTTGAGTGAGGGTGCTGCCGGCCGGAAGGTTGTTGTATTATGATGATGAGGGGCGGCCAAAATTTCCGTTTTATTGGACGGGTGCGCCTGCTCGAAGGGATGCGGTGGCTAAAGAGGCCTTGGATGCGGATAGCCGGAGGGTAGTGGAGGTGCCAGAGACGCTGCCGACTAGGGTGCCGGGGAAATGGGTTTTTTGTTGTTACTTGACAGATAATCCTGGCCACGACTTATGCGGTATGTTCTGACATTGTTGTTGGTTCTGTGTTGGACTAATCTGAAAAATTTGGTTTTGTGCAAGTGTGATGGCTCATCATGTGAAGAAGGTGGGTGGAGAAGTGGATTTGTTCGCCAAGATCAGAGACAAGATGGCCAACGCTGCGAAGGGTGAGGGACAGTTGCAAGCTCCAAATCTTGTGGGTCTTGTCGTGGATAGCTATCGGCCTCCAGTTGCGAAGAGGCCGGCTCCCTCGAAAATGAAGGGTGTTGGGAAGGATCGCAAGAGGTTGAGGGCCCTCGCGAAGACCGATGGTGTTGGGTCCAATGGGTCGAGTAATCCTGACCTTGGTGGTTTTGAGAAGGCCAAGATTTAAATGAGAAAAGGCTTGGAGCTGAAGTTGAGTGATGAGGAGGTGACTGTTGTGGAGGCTGCTGATCCGGGGTTGACTATGTGGGCCATGAGTGAGTACTTGGCTCGCGGCATGGTTTTGAGCTGGCGGGTTGCTACAATGTTGTAGGAGGAGTTGGCCGCGGGTGATAAGAAAAAGTTAGCCAAGGAGGTTGCTGCGTTAAAAGTCCAGAGGGATCGTGAATAGGTGGCTTGGGCAGATGAGAAGACGAAGTTGGAGGCTGAGGTGAAGAGATTGAAGGGGAGTGTTGTGGGATTAGAGAAAAAGTTGAAGGCGAAGCAGGTGGAGTTGGATGGGGTGAATGCCGCCAAAGATGCTGCTGCCGAGGAAGCCGCTAGTGAAGTTTTTGGTCTTCAACAGGCCGTGTACAATGAGCATGCTAATGGCTTTCGGAAGGCTCTTAGGTAGGCCGAGTTCCTCTACCGGGAAGTTTCTGTGACGGATTGCCGTTTTAATGTTAATCTGGATGTGTATGATAATCGCATGCTGGACGTCGCAGAAATTAGCCGACTCAAGGCTAAGTAGGAGGCGGCGATCATAGCGAATGAAGTCTGATGGGGCAGAAGAAGTCGTGGTTTGTGAGGAGGTGAATGACGCTGAAGAGTAATTTAGTGTAGATACTGGAGGCGAGGACGCTGAAACTTTTTGTTTTTTGTTTATGTAAATGGGGACTGAAAATTGTAGTTTGGGTATGCTAGTTTGTTGCCGGCTTGTTTTTGGGGCTAGTGTGCCTTTTAGCCTTTTAGGGGTTGGATTGTCATTGTATTGTGATGAATATGTATCGAGTAATCTTCAAAATTTATGAAAATGAAAGTAATTTCTGGTTTGTTACTTAGATCCGTTTAGTTGATGTTTGTGTTTTCGGCCCTTAATGTGTTGTTGGTTAGATATGGGGTTAAGTTCTTATATTAAAATGTACGTCGGTGTATGCTTGTTTAATTTGTTGGGGGTTATTTGCTCGACCAATCGGCACCTGGAGCGGTGGTTGGGAGCTTTTCTGTTGTTCGACCAGCGGCACTTGGGTTAGTGGCTGGGAATGTTTATGTCGTTTGACCAGCGACATTTGGATTAGCGGCTAGGAATGTTTACTTATTGTTCGACTAGCGACACTTAGAGCAGTGGCTAGGAATGTTTGCTTATTGTTCGACTAGCGACACTTAGAGTAGTGGCTAGGAATTAGCTTGTTCGACCAGCGGCACTTAGAGTAGTGGCTAGGAGTTAATGTAGACAAAATAGTGATAAACTTGCATTTTATTGAAGGGTGGATGCCTCATTAAAACCTTCCTGGCCAAAACCCTCCTTAGGGAAAAAATGCCAAGCTAGGAAAGAGTACATCCGATTACAAGTAAAATTTAACTGAAATAGAATTTAAGATGGGAGACGTTCCAGGTGTTGGGAAGCGGCTCCCCGGATAGTTTTTCCAAGTGATAGGCTTCATTGCCTACTTCTTTAAGTACTCGGAACGGGCCCTCCTAGTTGGGCGAGAACTTGCCTTCGTGCTTGCGGGCTTTGCTGGCCATTCCCCACACGAGGTCTCCTTTGTGGAAAGAACGCGGTATTAACTTGGAGTTGTGTCTTCTAGCTGCTCTCGACTTGGCTGCCAAATCCAGAATTCGTGCCTTTTCTCTCATTTCGTACAGAAGGTCGAGGTGTGTGCTCATGCAGTCGGCGTTTGATTGTGTGTCGTGGTGTTGTTGCCGCATGGAGGGTTCCCCCCGACTTCTACTGGGATGACGGCGTCAGTTCCGTATACTAGAGTGTACGACGCTTCATGGGTTGAAGACTGGGGGGTGCATCTGTATGCCCAAAGTACTTCGAGTAATTTGCCTGGCCATTTGCCTTTGGCCCCATCTAACCGTTTCTTCAGTTGCCCGAGGAGGATCTTGTTGGCAGCCTCAGCTTGTCCATTGGTTTGCGGGTGTTCGACAGAGCTTGTTATATGGGTGATCTTCAAATTGCGGTAGAAGTCGGCGAGGCCTTTGTCTATGAATTGGTGACCGTTGTCGGTTATGATCATGTGGGGGATGCTATAGCGGGAAATGATGTTCTTCCAGACGAAGCGCTGGACTTGGTTGGCTGTTATGGTGGCTAATGGTTATGCTTCGATCCACTTGGAGAAGTAGTCGACCGCGACAAGAAGGAACTTGACTTGGCCCTTTCCTGGTGCAAAAAGGGCTGATTATGTCCATCCCCTATTTTGAGAACGACCATGGTGAAGAGACATGGTGGAGTTCCTCCTGGTGCATGTGTGTTATAGGGTCATGCTTCTGGCATTGGATGCACTTCTTGACATATGTTGTGCAGTCTTCTTCTATTATAGGCCAGTAGTAGCTGGCACGTAATATCCTAGCAGCCATGGTTTTGGGGCCTGAGTGGTAGCCGCAGATGCCTTGGTGTATCTCTTGCATGACATAGTCGGCCTTTTCGCGGGTTATGCACTTGAGCAAGGGTTTACTGAAACCTCTTCTAAATAGTTCTCCCCCAATTAGGGTGTATCGTGCCGCTCTTCGAGTCCACCCCTTTTCTTCGTTTGCCAGGGTAACTCCTTCTTCCAAGTATTTGATGAATGGTTCCATCCAGGTGGTGGTGATGTTTAAGCATTGGTTATGTTGCTCAATGGAAGGTGTGGTTAGGGTGTGTTGCAGGAGTGATTTGTAACGTCCTTTCTTTTTGGTATTGGCAAGCTTGGAGAGGATGTCTACTCGGGTATTGTTGCTTCGTGGTACCTGTTGAATTTGGAAGGTGTCGAAGTGTTCGGTTAGGGACATTACCATGTGGTAGTATTACGCGAGCGTGGGGTCCTTGATTTGGTATTCACCATTGAGGTGTCCTATGGTGAGCTTGGAGTCTGTCTTGCACAAGAGTCTACGGGCGCCAACGTCTTGTGCCAGGTTGAGGCCGACTATTATGGCCTCGTACTCGACTTGGTTGTTGGACGTTTTGAAGCTGAAGCGCAAAGATTGTTCTATAAGGACATTGCCGGGTCCTTCGAGTACCACTCCTGCACTGGCGCCCAACGGGTTCGAGGAGCCTTCCATGTGCATGGTCCACCAGGTGTCTTGGGGGGTTTGCTCTTGTAGGTCGTTGGCAAAGTCTGTTAGGCATTGCGCTTTGATGGGTCCGTGCGGCTCGTAACGGATAGTGAATTCTGACAATTCGATGGCCCAAGAAGATAACTGGCCTGCTAGATCTGGTTTTTGCAGGATTATTTGTATGGGGTGGTCCGTTCTGATAATGATTGTGTGTGACTGAAAATATGGTCGTAGGCGATGTGCGGTTGTTATGATTGCCAGAGCTACTTTCTCAACCATTTGGTACCGTGTTTCTAGGTCTTGGAGGATGCAGCTGGTAAAGTATATGGGCTGTTGGGTATTATCCTTCTCTTGGACGAGTGCGGAGCTGACTGCGTTCGCTGAAGCGATTATGTATATTATAAGGGGGAGGGAGGGGTCCAGTTTGGCCAAGACCGGGGGGGTGGTGAGAAGTTGCTTCAAGGTATTGAAATTTTGTTCGCAGGTGTCGTCCCAGGCGAACTTGGTCGACTTTTTTAGGAGTTGGATCATTGCTTTGGTTTTATCTGCCAATTTCAAGAGGAAGCATGAGATGGCGGTTAGTCTACCCACTAGCCGCTGTACCTCTTTGATATTCGCGGGGCTTCTCATATCAATGATGGTTTGGCATTTTTCGGGGTTGGCCTCGATCCCGCACTGTGTGAGCATGAAGCCCAGGAATTTCCCGCCGTCTACTCCGAATGTACATTTTTCGGGGTCGAGCCTAATGTTGTATGTCCGCAAGGCTTTGAAGACCTCTGTTAGATCCGCGGAGTGTTGTCTCTCATTTGGGGACTTGACAATGATGTCGTCGACATATACTTCTACTGACTTGCCCAGGAGCGGTTGGAATACTCTATCCATCAAGCGTTGGTATGTGGCGTCGTCGTTTTTGAGGCCACAGGGCATGACCTTGTAGTAAAGGATGGCCTCCTTTGTTATGAACGCGGTTTTGATCTTGTCTTCATCGGCCATGGGTATCTGGTTATAGCCAGAATAGGCGTCTAGGAAGCTTAGTATTGCATGTCCCGCGGCTCCATCGACGAGTCTGCTATGCTGGGTAGCGGGTAGGTGTCTCGTGTGCAGGCCTTGTTTAGGTTCGTGTAATCTAGGCACATGCGCCACTTCCCGTTGGATTTCTTGACCAGCACCACGTTGGCTAGCCAGGTCGTGTACTGGGCTTCTCCAACGAATCCAACCTATTTTAGCTTGTCGGCCTCCGCTATAGCTGTTTGCCTTCTCCTTTCTCCAAGCTTCCTCTTTTTCTAGGACATGGGTTTTGCGTTTGGGAAGACTGATAACCGGTAGGCGGCTACTTTGGGGTGAACTCCGGGGAGATCAGCTGCTGACCAAGCGAAGAGGTCGGAATTCTGCTTGAGCACTTGCTCGATGTGGCGCTCTTCTCTATCAGGAAGGGAAGTTCCAATATGGAGGAAGCGATCCTGCTGTTCGAGTTGGAGTTGTCTTGTTTCTTCCACGGGCTCGAGCCGTGCTTCGGAGTTTATTCTGGGGTCCAGGTCGTCGCCGGCCAGGGTGGTGTGGGCTCGGGATTGTTCAATGTTGTGGGTTGTCAAGGGTGGGTGTGGGAGTTTCAGGCTAGCCATGTAGCATTCTCTGGCTGCGCGTTGGTCGTCGTGCACTATGATGATGTCACCTTGTGGGGATGGAAACTTCATGGCTAGGTGCGGGGTGGATACGATGGCACCTAGTGTATTGATGGATGGTCGTTCAAGGAGGATGTTGTAGATGTGTGGGTGTCAACGATTAGATAACGGATTGGAATTGTTTTGGTTTGTCTCCCTTCTCCAAACGTTGTGTGGAGGTCGATGTCCCCTTTAGTGGGGACTCTTTCACCTAAGAATCTGTATATGGGCTTGTTGTGAGGGGTTAGGTCGGCGAGAGGTATTTACATCTTGTTGAAGGTTTTCTAGTACAGGATATCTACAGAGCTTCCTTGGCCGATGAGAACCTTTTTTACTACGAAGTTCTTGACTTCCACAGTTATGACCATGGGGTCATCTTGGTTGGGGTCAGTACCTTGGAAATCTGAATCTGAGAAAGTGATGGGCGGCATTCTTCTTTGCGTTCGGCTGGATATTGCGTGTACTTGTTGGACGACTCTCAGGTGTCTCTTCCTGGAGGAGGAGGACCTCCCTCCTCCTGCGAATCCCCTAGATATTGTGTTGATTGTTCCGCATAGAGGTGGTCTGTCGTGGTTGCGGTTGTGTTGGTTCCCTTTGTTCTGTGTTCTGTGTTCTGGCTGGCTCTCTCCTCGGTTCTCTGCGTTCGATTCTTTGATCATTTCGTCGCTCAGTCTGCCTGTTATCGTTCCTGTCATACTGGGGTCTGGATGGGCCCTCCCCTGTTTCTCTTACGTAGTGTGTAAGATGTCCGGCCCGGACGAGTTCTTCTATTTTGTCGCGTAGAGTGTCGCATTCATCGATGGTGTGGCCATTGTTGCGATGGTAGTGACAATATTTGCTTAGGTCTACGTTGGGCGGGTTCTGGTATTTTCTGGGTGGGGGAATGAGTTCTGCTTTCAGGACTTCATCAAGTATGCGGGACCGAGGTGCGTTCAGGGTGGCACAATTCGAGAACTTTGTTGGTCTCCGTTCTGAAGGGCGACTATGGTCGGGCGGGGTGGGCTCCTTGTTGGTCTTTTTAATTTCTGTTCGCACTGGGGGGGGGGGGTTGGGCGTTGCTCTGGTATCGTCTCATGTCTTCAACCCTTATAAACATGGCTGCTCTCTTTCGAAGCTCTTGCATACTCAGAGGGGGGCGCATGGCCAGCTCGTCGGCAAAAGGTCTTGGCCTGAGGGAGGTCATCATGTACATTAGGATGAGGTTAGGGGTAAGGTCTTTGATCTTCATGGCGATGGCACCAAATCTATCAATGAAAACCCGGAGGGGTTCCCCCTCTTCTTGTTTGAGGTTGAGGAGGGCGATTGTGGTGAGGTCATGTCGGCGACTCGTATCAAATTGGGTGGTGAAGGTAGTGGTGAGCGTGGTGAAGGAGTCAATGGTGTAGGGGGAAACGCTCATGAACCATTCTAGAGCCGACCCCCTGAGGGCTACTGAGAATGACTTGCATAGCACAGCGTCGTCCGTGGAGTATAGGCTCACCTGGTTGGTGTAAATGGACACAAACTCGTCCGGATCTGTGGTCCCATCGTACGTAACGGTTGGTGCCTTCCATTTATGGGGTAGAGGTGTCTCTGTGATTCCGTCTATGAAGGGGTGGCGACGGTTCCTTCTAGAGGCGAAAGAGCTATATTACCGCCCATTGTGGGCCCGGTGGGTTTGTATTCACTCTCGTCTTCAGTAGGGTGGACATCAAGTCTTGAGTGGCGAGGGACGTCAACTCTCAAGTGGGGAGGGACCTCCACCCTCGAGTGGGGGGGGTATGGTTCCCCAACCGCCTTATCTGCTTTGATTTTTTGCCTAAGGCGAGAGTTTTCCTCCCTCAGTGCTTCCATTTCATCTGCATTTTCTTTTCTTATACTCTGTGAACTCTTGCTGCATCCTGGCTTGAGCTTCCAGGATGCGTGATATCTCCGAGGCGGGACTGGGGTCTCCAACTTCAACAGTTGGCACCAAGGGGGGACATCTACTGTTCTGCTTCGCGTGGATACCATCTTGCTCTGGGGTTATTGCCTTGGATTTGTGAAATACTCTTCGGCCCCACGGTGGGCACCAATTGTTCTTACGGAACCAAGGTCTGTAGTCCACAAATCGATCAAGGGTCTTGGGCGTCTTACTTCGGGTCGGTCTTCTCTTGTTTCCAAGGGGGCTTGAGGGTGGCGCATGGGACCTGCTAAAGACACTCCGATGCCTAAGTCAGCACTGGTGATGTCAGGGTTTCAGAGAATAATTTAATGCGTAATCAATGCATAGAACAATGTGTTATTTATACCTTTTTACCTGTGGGTCCTACCTGCGATGGGCCTTTGGGCCCAATATTTCTCTTCTGGCTATTCTAGGGTCCAATGTTAAGGAGGGAATTTACCAGGGGGTCCTCCGAGGGTTGGCAATGTTCGGTATTCGGCCATGAGATGCGTCGAGGGTGGTCTTCTTTCAGAGGGATGCCTTTCGCAGGGCAAGCGGCCATGGGGTTTGGCTGTAAGCCGTGCTGTCCAAAAGAAGGCGCCTGCGTAAAATGGGTGGTTGAGGTCTGTTGAGGGTCGTGTTCTCCATGTGGAGGTGTCCTTTCGTGGTAGGCGGCCATCATGCCTGCTGAGGGCCTTGTTGTTCTAGATGGAGGCGTCCTTGCGTGGTAGGCGGCCATCATATCTACTGAGGATCGTGTACTCAGGTATGGTTGGGACAATGATAAATGGTTTTGGAGAAGTAGACCGACTTGAACCTTGTTTGGTTGACAATTTGTCAACTTTAGGCAAATAGTGAGTGGCGAAACAGAATGGTGCAATAACAAAGGTGGAGAGGTATAAGCAGGATTCAGATTCAAGTCATTGAGATGTCAAATAGGAGCATGGTAGGCAAACAC
>Ga0214545_1005614_pt1 | contig 22492 bp, 9 predicted proteins | sample CNSS4metaG_FD_160064 | JGI IMG/M metagenome (GOLD analysis project Ga0214545, IMG submission 160064) | Root nodule microbial communities from cowpea collected in UCLA plant growth center, Los Angeles, California, USA - CNSS4 | ecosystem: Host-associated > Plants > Roots > Nodule | place: USA...
TTAATTATATTTGAATTATTTGAATGTTTAATTAATTTGATTGTCAAGTTATATATATGTTGATACTTTAATCTTTAACTATAATCTTTATAGTAAATTACTCAAGTAACCGTCTTATAAACAATTCTTTCTAAATTAGCATGAAAAAAATGTATAGTTTTTTTTATTTATATTTTGTTGAATAACATGACAGAAAATTTGTAATATTAGTCATGCTTTCTTAGACTAATGGATACTTTCTTGGAAATAATTCTTCATATATTGGTGGTGAGCATGATCAAAACACTGGTTCTTGATTTTACTGTGATTGTCATCTCATGGGTTACTTAAAAGTTTATTTAAATATTTGAATAATAAAAAAATAATAATAATTTTTTTAGGTGGGTTGGTGAGCCAACCCACTTAACCCACCAACCCGTGGTGGGTTGAGCCGGGTTACAAAATTTCTGGCTCACCAGAAAGTGAGCCGGGTTGGGTTCACTTATTTTGAACCCGGCTCGTGGTGAGCCAACCCGTGTGAGCCGGGTTGGCTCACTTTGACATGTCTATTAATGGAGGATTAAGTGTGTGATTGATGAGTATGTTTTGGTAGTACTTGCTGAGCCATGTTGAATATATGAACCTATATATGTTAGCTCGAATGTATGATGTTATAAGTGTGTGAAGAAGGCCATTATTGATGATGTCACTATGACCGAGTGTTGCATGATCATGACGGGTATTGGGCAAATATGGGAACATGATACTCATACTTTAAATGTAAGGGAAGTTGTCCTTGCATGTTTTTATTCGTGTTTGATATATTGTATGATAATTTGATCAATTGCATGAAATTTCCTTATGAATTACGCTATTTTTCGTGGTTTCTGGATTTCTGCCCAGAAACCGCATGGCGATCATAAGTGTGCTGCCAGGCGATGCATCATGTTTTGCCCAGTTTTCCGGGTTCTGCTATGAACCGCCTGGCGGTAAGGGTGTGTAACCTCCCCGTCAGGATATTACGGATTTAATAAAATAAAATAAAATAAAATAAATAACAAGTCGCATTTAAAATAATTCCTCATTTCCCAAAACGTGAGAAATTTAAAATTTTATTACTGCCTAATATAATTTCAAAACCAAAGTTTATAAAACTAAAATAATAAACAAAATGTCTCATGAGAGTTTAAAATTTTATTTTGAAAACATAATAAGTAAAAAGACTCCTATGTTATCCCCGCTCCGAGTCTAAGCATCACCAGCACCACCTGCATCAACATCCTCTGCTCACGTGTACCGCGCACACGATTATCGCCTTTGAATCCCTCAATTTCTGCAGCCACTGCCTAGCGAAACAGACCACACCGCTAGGCATACGCACCCCAATAGACCTTTAATCCTGTAGATATCGTCTGGCGGAACTTCCTTCACCGCTAGCACCTCGCGTCTTACAGAGCTCCCTGGAGTAGAGCTATCGCCTGGCGGACTTAACATTGTCGCCATGCGCCATACCAGTACCTGCGCTGTACTGGTTTAAAAGGGGGGGGGGGTCAGACCTGCTTCCATCATTCATTTCCTACTTCCCAAACTCTCGCTAAATCATTACCACTTAGGTACATCACTCCTCAAGTGACTAATTCCCTATCCAAACTTCCACTTCCATTCAAGTATGACATCCCAATATGCTTAAACAAAATAAAAAGATTTATTTGATGTTAATATTTCTCACACTTACCAATTCACAATTCACTCATTACCATTACCAAGTTTGTCTCTAACTTCCCACTTACAATTGCCTAAAACCTGCCAACAATTCCTCCCACCTCAACTCAATCCTCTAACTAATACATTTCTTATTCACCAATTAACATTCCCAATTCCATTCACTTGTCAATCTGGACCTCAAAATCCCCCACATCCTCACTGTCTCGCGCAACCACACAGAAACAATACTGCTACGAAGGCGCTTGGTGGCAAGCCCCGTGCCGCCAGGCGATACATGGATTTCTGGGCAATCAATCCTCATACCATTTGGATGCGCTCTTATCTCTATCTCAATCAATTCCCTCCAAGAATCTGATGCCAGTGCCACCAATCCTCACTTAGTCTAATTCCAACAAAATCGTTTTAGTATAATTAACTTTATCAAGCTTAATTTTTCCAGACCTCCAATATCCAAACCCTAAGAATTCAATTATATTGTTCCATCAGATTATACCATTCATCACACTAGAAATCAATGGAATACACGTTAGATCATCCCTTAATAACTACCCATTGGGTTTTGCTCGATCAAACTCAATCCAAAACACCCAAAATCACACAAAATCGAGCCCAACAAACTCGCGTCGCGTGGTGGAAATTCATCACCGCTAGGCAGTTCATCAGATAAACCTAGAATAGGTTGCAGTTTTACGTCACCTGGCGGTACAGGGACTCACCGCCAGGCGGTTCCTCAAGGGAACCCAAGAACACCAGACTAACATGTGCCGCTTGACGGCTATGAGCAGCTCGCCAGGCGGTTTCTGGAAAAATCCCAGAAACGCAGATTTCAATGCAATTAATCAAAAGATCAAGCATATACATTTTATGATCATACAATTACGCATAAAAAACATAGATAGAACGTGGTAAAACTCCAGTTCAATGATCTTTTATGGTCTGTTTTTCAGCCCCTTCTAGGCTTCCTAGCTGCCCATTCATCTAGGTTTTCCATCAACTCTTCACATTCAACCCAAACTAAAGTTCTCCAAGGTTTGAACCCACACCATGTAATGCCAACTCAATGCCAAACCATTCAACCAATTCATATTTCATGCTAACTAATATAATCCAAATATCATATTATCCCACAACATGATTAACATATATTTAAAACAATAACAAATAATAACACAAAATTGGCATACATAGGACTTGAACCCAAGTCCTTTCACACAAACAAGTACTCTCAACCACTTGAGCTAGTACTTTTCCACGTTATACTAATCATAATTTAATGTCATAAATGCTCTTTCCACCTGTATTTATTAATTAATTATTTATTTAATTAATTAAATTCTACGAGTCTTACAGGGTGGATCAGCCAGGCGACGTTTGATGATTGTCTCTATTTTGTGTGTTCCACAAATTTTTGTGACACTAGGACTCTCCAATGAATTGCTAACTTTGTATACTGTGTGATATCATCGTATGCTTATACTTATGATGGGTGGGAATTAAATTGGGGATATAGACATGAAGCAATTATGTTGAATTGATGGATGAGTAGGAATTAGAGAAATAGGGGTTAATTGTGAATTGGTTGGTTTAGTATGATGTGGTGGATTGAGTATGCGGCTACAAATAAAATGATTTTGAACCATGGGTTCTTGCGTGAATTCCTAGACTTTGAAGGTTAAAGCAGGATGGTGACCAAAGGCGTAGAAGAACCTGGAATTCCAGGAACTTATGTGTCGCCTAGCGGCCAAATCATTGGCCACCAGGCGATAACAGTGAGTCAGTACTATTTTGGGGTTTAACTAGAGATGTTTGTGGACGAGGTTTTTAGAACTGAATTGGAGTGGGAACATAATTGTAGTATTGGAATGAAAAGGGCGCGAGAATAAATTGTGATAAAGTTAATGAATGGAATTGATTGGTGTGCGAATGATGAGGGAAACGAGGATGCTCGTAAAATAGGAATTGTCTTGATGGTGTAAGGTATTAGAGACAAGATGATAAGGGTATATTGAAAGTGAGTGAGAGAGAGCTGAAGAATTGGGTGCTTTAGTGTGCAGAATTCTGTCAATTTGTATCTATCACGTGGGAGTTAATTGAAGGAAAAGTTTAGGTGTTATTACAGTGCAGTAATAGTAGGTTGCTTGTTTTAAGGTACTGGATTGATGCTGATTGGCATATACTTGATTGAGCATTATACAATGAATGAACACTTGGTGAATTAGAGTCCTTAAATAGAGGAATTGGCCATTGGAGTTTCAGGTACTTGATTTATGTGAGGGTGAGAGGTTACCAAGGGTTCAACATTGGGGAACGAGAGTGTGATAATACCTTAGGAGGTATTGTGGAGAATACAAGATAGTCTGTTTTGGGTGCTAAAATCCAATAGAGCTTCCGCTACTAGTATAGCGCTTAACGGCACGGGTGTGTGTGCCAGGCGATAGGACCAACATGAGAGGTCCATGCACCGCGTAGCGCCTGGCAGCAAGGTGTGATCCGCCAAGCGATAGACCCTTCAATAGTAGGTTTGTGAGAGGCTGGCACCTGGCGCCAAGGGGTGAACTGCTAGGCGGTCTGCATAGGTTTCGCTTGACGGTGCTTAGGTTGTGCTAGGCGATATTGCTGCAGGTATCTGATTTGCATGAGTTATTATACACAATGATGCAGACTTGGTTCATGAGATGTTGTGCCATGAGCGGGTAGGTTTATGGATGGTGGTGAACATATGATGATATGAGCGGGGAGGTTCCTGTTACTCTCGTGTGGGGATACGAGCGAGGTAGGTTTGTATGTTTCGTGCTCACACTTGATAGATGCTGCGTGCGGGGAGGTACGTAGCTGGTGGATCACATGTGTTGGACTATGGGCGGGCAGGTCTGTAGAGCAGGACTACGAGCAGGGAGGTTCGTAAAGCAGGACTACGAGTAGGGAGGTGTGTAGAGGCAGGACCACAAGCGGGCAAGTTTGTGTGAGCATCATAAATCCTGAGACCAAGACTAACTATTTGTGTGATTAAGGTTGAAAAGCCTTAGGGGTTGAGGTCTTGGCCAAGAACTAACTAGACTAAATTAGTTGGGTAACTGATATTATTAATGTGTGTGTTATTTTCATTATGAGCTCACCCTTTCTGTTTGTGTTTAGTGATGATCGTCTGATTTGTTACATGGGAGCAGATGATATTACAGGTGATGCTGGCGATGCATAAAGACGGAGAAAGGGTTGGCTTGTGGACTTGAGCTAGGAAATAAATTATGTTTTCTTCTATTTTGTCAGATTTTGGAAATTGTATTAAGATTATTATCTTAACTTTAATCGAATTTTGGCACATTGAATAATGTTTTAAATTTTCACGCGCTTAGAAATAATAAAATTTTGTCGTTTGATCTTCTTTTCTTATTTCTTTATTTTAATTAAGTAATTTCCAGTAGGGACGTTACATAAATGTTGCAGACCAGTACACTTTCAGTCGATTAAAATATAAAACAGCAGACTAATTTATTCTTGAAGCTATAAAATAGTCGATTAAAAAGATAAATCAGTCGGGTAAAATACTGAAGAATTATGCAGAATGCAGAATTCACAAATTTAACTCAAACAACAATCCTTTACATACAAGACTTGTTCCAATCCATGTTTTTAACTAGTATATAACCTCATATTACATAAGAACGCATTAAATCACACCAAAGATCAAATTTCTTGGTTTTCTTGAGTTTTTAAATAGTTTCAAAGTGAGTGAGATTGGGGGAAAGAGATATGCATAACTGTTTTTATACTGGTTCACTCAATCACAAAGTTACATCAAGTTTACTAGGACAACCTGAGCCTGGTTTCCACCATATTCAAAAGTTTTACAAATCACATAACAAGATTACACTTTTCAACAACAAAAGTCACAAGATTTTTGACTTACAAAAATCTAGACACACACCCTGCAAGAATCACACTTACAGACCTGAAATCACATCAGGCAAACCAACTAGAGGCACAAGAACATCGAAACCTAATGGTGGTTGTCCCTAGCCAACCATACATGTGTTCTTCAAGCTACTCATAAGCCAAAATGCCTCCAAGATCAACCAAGATCAACCAAGATCTTCAAAACATGAGAGTTGTGTATTGCAGAGAGAGAGAGCTTTCAAGAGATGAATGACAAAGTTTAGTGCTAAAAAACTCAGATTCACACATCTACTCGTGAAAACACAGCTCATATAGTCTAGTTTAAGTGAAAATAGTCAATTGAATTTTTCATACAGTCAGTTGATTTCACTTTACGTAAGTGAAATCAGTCGATTGAAAAATATTTCAACTGACTGAATGCATTCATACTAGAAACTATATACATCAAGCCTTTTAATCTGTTAAAATTTATTTTAACAGATTAAAAGAGACACACTAAGGCACACAAGACATCTAACCTATGTGATATAGCCTACCAACATGATATAACACTAAGACATTACATTTAACATGTGATTTTCAGATTTAACACACTAAAACTTAATCTTCAAGTGCATATTCATCAATCTTCATCAAACACCTAAGATCTTCACGCACATGGCTTTATCAATTATTTGCTTCAAGCTTGCTTATGCCAACAATCTCCCCCTTAATTGATGAAGCCAACATCCTCGAGTTGAATTGATGAGCTAAGATCCATAGCGAAACCTGAAAAAGCTTTTGCATACAAGATAACAATATTCGAAACATACAACCAAGCAAAAGCACACAAGCATACATACATATCACATATGCATATGCTCCCCCTATCATTAATAATATGATTTAACTTTAGATTTTAGATTAAGTTTTGCAATATTATATGATTTCAGTAGATTTATTTCATATTTTCCAATCTTGACACAATTTTACTTATTTTAACTCATTTTTCTCCCCCTTTGGATTCATCAAATGAAAGTAAATGCATAGATCATTTTGGAAAGATGAAAATTTTCATTAAAGCATTAACATAGGAGTGTATCAGGGTAGCTGATACGAATACAACCACACCAGAACAGAAACAGAAATAACAAATACATCATGAAGCTGAAAACTGATATAACCAGTCGATTGAAATGAGAAAATATCCGATTAAAAAACTGGAATAGACAGATAGACACATAAAATGCATCACGAAAATGCAATGCATGACCTATGAGCCATCCCCTTCACTCATTCCTAGGGTTGTTCCCATTGTAGACATTGGAGAGAAGGTCATAAACATTATGTAGCTAGTCATCCAAGTCTTGGAACCTTGGTGTGCAATAAGGATGATGTGCATTTTGTGCCATGTTGAGGTCTTGAAGCTGATTGTGAACCATTCTCTCAAACTGGGAGTATGTAGGTCTAGTATTCTCAAGAGGGTTATATAGTTCAATTGCCATTGGTTGTGGTTCATCTTCCTCTTGGTTTCCTCCACTAGTTCCCGTTTCATGATCATTTGCTCCAACTTCAAAATTTGCATCATGATCTCCTTCAACCAGCCAAGTGTTTCCTATCTTGGTGAATCTCATCTTGTGCATATTCAGTGTAGAAACACGATTTAAAAGCCCAGTAGACTCCTCAAGCTCTCCTTCCACATCCACACCAAAATGCTCAATGAACTTGGAGATGAGCACCACATTTGGAAGCTTGAAATTCGTGAGCCTCCTTGCCTTCATCATGTGGTCACGAATTGTGTAGGTCCAATCCACCATCACACCATTTTGAATGCAGTACATCACCACAAGATCACCTTCATTCAAGGTTGCATGATTACTCCCCCTAGGCATGATGATTTTGATCACCACCATAGCTAGCAACCTTTCATTCACACGAAGCCTTCCCACATGGAAATTTCTAGTTTGCTCACCTTGATTTCGCACACATTGGTTGAAGTATTGCACTTTGTTGAATTCATCCACTGCACTAGTTTCACCTTTGCGAACTTGTACACCTCTTTGCCTTAGGCCAGCCACATCCTTCCATGTTTGCCTAGTGATTTCCATCTCCACACCTTTGACACTTGTTTTGAGAATGCCATTGCTGAACTTGAGGTTGGCATAGAACACCTTCACCAAATCCAGATACACTTTGCCTGAAAGCTCAAGGAAAGTCTTCAATTTTTTAGCTTTGAGATGTTGCTCAAGGTTGCCAAAGTTTTCTTCCCTTAGCCATGACATGTGAATCACCTTAGGAAGGATGATTTTCTTCCTATTAATCTCAATCAAGAAGGTTTGAATTATGTCTTCATGGCCTTCAAACCATACCTCAAGCCTTCCTTTATTCATAGCATTTGGAGAGGATGGAGTAGGTGGGGTAGAGCTTTCATCATCTGAGGGGGTTGTTCGTGACCTTCTAGGCATGGTGAAATGTAGGTTTGGCTCTTACTAGCAAATAAGAATGCCAATGCATGATGCTTATTCAAGTATTTATAGAGTCAACATGTTGATTTTCAAAATCAGTCAATTAAATTGTGCAGATATTCTGTTTTTCAATGCAGTACAGGAAATCATAACAATTAAATGTGAGGGAATCTATATCAGATATGCAGTGATGTGTTTCTCATGCGTTTTATGAACAATCCACTCACAAACAGTTCACATCTAATGCATGCTCATTGGAAATCATGTAATTAAAGCACTTTATGGTCAATGCAATTTGAAAAGTTGATTTTAGCTGATGTAATAGTGGTTCATACTGCTGCTACAGTTCAAAAATAGTCATGTGATGCATACTTTGACTAGGTCAATCAGTTAAAATCAATTCAAGCAAATCCACATCAGCATAAGTGATTTTAACACATAAAAATACAGAGTCAATCGACTAAAATTGTACCAGAAAACTGATTTTTGGTGTAGTGGCCTTTTTAACTGAAATCTATGTGTTAAATTTGCAGTTTTAGCTAACTAAAAATTTTAGATTCCACGAAATTCACACCAGACCAATTTAAATAAAATATATGTGTTGCTTTGTGAGATTTAACAGATTGAAACAGTTCTAGAACAAAATTTATGCAAATTTTGACAGTTTGATTGAAATCTATATGTTGAATTTGTCAATTTAGCTGACTGAAATTCTGGCAGTTTTCAAATTATGCAGATTTTTATCATTTAAATGTAGCACACACATGATATAATAAGATTAACAAGCCAAACAGATATCAAAATATATTCTTCATGTCAAGAATACCTAATTCAGTTCTAAGCTTATTAAATCTATCACATGCAAGTGGTTTAGTGAATAAATCCGCCAATTGATTTTCAGTTTTCACAAACATGATTTCAATATCATCTTTTTGAATATGATCTCTTATGAATTATGTCTGATTTCAATGTGTTTAGTTTTAGAATGTTGGATTGGATTCTTAGTTAGGTTGATTGCATTTGTATTATCACAATAAAGGGGTACCTTTTCTAGCTTTACACCATAATCCATAAGTTGATGCTTCAACCATATGCTTTGAGCACATGCATGTCTAGCTGCTATGTACTCAGTCTCAGCTCTGTAGAGTGCTACACATGCTTGCTTCTTGCTATTCCATGAAATTAGGCTTGATCCAAGTAGATGGCATGTACCACTTGTGCTTTTCCTATCCAATTTCCACCTTGTATAGTCAGAATCTGAAAAACCACTAAGAACAATGTTAGATTCATTAGGATACCATAATCCAACATTAGTTGTCGCTTTCAGATACTTGAGACTCCTTTTTCCAGCTTTGAAGTGTGATTCCTTTATATTGGATTGAAACCTTGCACACATGCAAACACCAAATTGTATATCCGGTCTACTAGCGGTTAGATATAGCAAGGAACTAATTAACCCTCTATATTTGGTTGAATCAACTTGTTGTCGAGCTTCATCTGCATCCATAAGGCAGTTTGTAGAAATTGGAGTGGCAGCCTCTTTGCAATCATCCATTTTGAACTTTTTCACTAGATCAAAAAAATATTTTGACTGACTTAAAAATGTCCCATGCTTGAGTTGCTTCACTTGCAGCCCTAGGAAGTAGGTTAGCTCACCCATCATAGACATCTCAAATTCTCCCTGCATAGCTGCAACAAACTCTTCACACATGGAGTTATTATTTGATCCAAAGATTATATCATCTACATATACTTGAACAAGTATTACATCACTTGCATGCTTTCTAATGAAAAGTGTTTTATCAACAACACCTCTAGCATATCCTTTAGATAAAAGAAAGTTGCTTAACCTCTCATACCACTATCGTGGTGCTTGCTTTAAACCATATAAAGCCTTTTTCAATTTGAAAACATGATTAGGATAGAGGTGATCTTCAAAACCAGGAGGTTGTGATACATACACTTCTTCATTTAAGAAACCATTAAAGAATGCACTTTTCACATCCATTTGTGAAAGTTTGAAATTACATATGCATGCATATGCTAAAAATAACCTCACAACTTCTAGCCTAGCCACAGGTGCATATGTTTCATCAAAATCAATGCCTTCCTCTTGATTATAACCTTTAGCAACTAGCCTAGCCTTATTCCTAACTATATTACCATTTTCATCCATTTTATTCCTAAACACCCATTTTGTACCAATCACATTCATTGCATCAGATTTAGGGACAAGAGACCACACATCATTCCTAGTGAATTGATTAAGTTCATCTTGCATAGCAACAACCCAATTACTATCACACAATGCATCATTCACATTCTTAGGTTCAATTTGAGAAACAAATGCAACATGTTGAAAGAATGCAAGCTTGCGTCTAGTGGATACTCCATGTTCTATGCCACCAATTATGTTGTCCTTTGATAATCCCCTTGGTTCAATCCACTCTTTGGGTAAGTTGTTGTCTGCAGCTTTTTCAGTCGACTGAATTTCGTTTTTAGCTAACTGATTTCCTGCAGCAGATTCTAGTTTTGTAGCAGTTTGCTTTTCCTGTGCTGTTTCTTCTTCATATGCAATTTTAGGCACATGATCTTGCAATTTTGGGTTAGTTTCATCAAATACAACATGCATAGACTCTTCAACAATCATCAATATCTTATTATAGACTCTATATGCATGACTTTGTGTAGCATAGCCTAGAAAAACACCTTCATTCGCTTTTGCATAAAATTTGCCAAAAATTTCTTTGCCATTGTTTAAGATGAAACACTTACATCCAAATACTTTTAGGTGACTTAAAATAGGCCTCATCCCTTTGAAAAGTTCATAGGGTTTTGTTTTCTTCAAAATTGGCCTAATCAACACTCTATTTAAAACATAGCAAGCAGTGTTGACTACATCAGCCCAAAAGTACTTAGGTAGTGAATATTCATTTAACATAGTTCTAGCTAGTTCCTCAAGTGACATGTTTTTCCTTTCAACAACACCATTTTGTTGTGGGATTCTTGGTGCAGAAAAATTGTGCTTAATACCATGCTTTTCACCAAAGTGTTCAAACCTTTCATTTTGAAATTCCCTACCATGGTCACTTTGAATAAACTCTATCTTGGAACTCTTTTCATTTTCTAGCATCTTAACAAGTCTTTTAAAAGCATGAAAAGTATCATTTTTGACAACTAAGAACAAAGTCCATGTGTACCTAGAGAAATCATCAACTATGATTAATGCATAAACATTGCCACCAAGGCTCATGGTTCGAGATGGACCAAATAGATCCATGTGAAGCATCTCTAAAGGTCTTTGAGTTGAAACAACATTTTTGGGTTTAAAAGAGACTTTGGTCTGTTTTCCTTTTTGACATGCTTCACACATTCTATCCTTCTCAAACTTGAGTTTTGGTAGTCCTTCAACCAATTGTTTTCTATATAGCCGATTAAAATGCTGCATGTGTATGTGACAAAGTCTTCTATGCCATAACCAAGTGTCATCCTCTTTTGTAAGCAAACAATGGATGTTGAATGATGCATGATGCAGATCAAGTTGATATATATTGTTGACTATTTTTCCTATAAAAACAATACTACCATAAGCATTGTATATAAAGCAATTATTTGGTTCAAACATGATTTTAAATCCTTTGTCACATAATTGACTTATACTTATCAAATTATGTTTCAGCCCTTCTACCAATAGACATTCTTGATGTTGAAAGAAGATTCATTGCCTATAACTCCATTTCCAAGGATTCTTCCTTTGTTGTTGTCTCTATAGGTTTCAAATTCTTCTTCCTTGAATTCCAACTTTGCAAATTTGGTCTTATCTCCTGTCATATGCCTTGAGCAGCCACTATCTAGGTACCATAGATCCTTTTTTTCCTGTTTTATGACCTACAAAACAACATAGTATTACATGGTACCCTTTGATAGTTTGGGTCCATCATGGTTATGCCTTTCTAGATCCTTTTGAGATCCATTTCATAAATCCCTTAGGTACATCATACTTTCTAGCATAGCAATTCTTAAGAACATGACCTTTCTTCATACAGTAGTTGCAGGAAAAGAATGGCATAGCATTTGGCTCACTCTTGGAAAAGAAACTACTTATTGGCTTTCTTTTCAAGGATAGGTGTATAACCAAGTCCAGCCTTCCCAAAAACACAATTTTAAGAGCCAAGAACAGCTTCCAGGTTTGCTTTTCCTCTTGTGAACTTTGCACAAGTTTTCAAAAGATATTTCATTTGATTTTTCAAAGTAGTGCAGTTTTCACAAGGTTTTATAGCCAACTGTTTTAGAACGATCAACTGAATTACTATAAATGATTTCCAAATGTTCAAAATCAGTTTTTAAATCAACCATTTCTGATTCTAGTTGGCTAACTCTGTTTTCTAGCCAGCTATTTAATCCTTTTAGCCGATTGTTCATGACAACAATTTTGTTTGCCTCACTATGTAACTCTTCAAAGTCATGCAACAATTGGTAATAGTCATTCTTATCTTTGGATGACAAGGAACTTACTTGGCTTGATGAGGATGATTCATATCCAGCCATGAGGCATAAATTTTCTTCCTCACTTTCTTCTTGAGATGAAGTGCTTGTTGAATCATCATTGTCCTCCCAAGCTATGTAGGCATGTCTTTCCTTGGCCTTTTTCTCCTTTTTCTTGTCATCAACCTTCTCCTTCTCTTTATTAACATTGGGACATTCAATCTTGATATGTCCTTGCTTTCCACAATTATAACATGAGAATTTAGAAGAATTACTTGAATCATTTTGCTTAAAAATGTACCTCCTTTGATTACCTTTGTTGCCATTCCTCTTGAGATACTTTCCAAACCTCATGACTAGTAGATTCAAGTTCTCATTATCACTTGATTCAGCAGCCTCTTCCTCGGTTTCATCACTCTTCTTAGAGCTAGCCTTCAAGGCTATGGATTTTACCTTTTTCTCACTTGATTCAAGCTCAATTAACATTTGCATTTCAATCTCATGCTCTCTTAGCTTGCCAAACAGTGCAGATGTTGTGATGATGGATAAATCCTTGCATTCAGATATGGCAGTCACCTTTGGTTGCCAATTTCTATCAAGACACTTAAGCACTTTGATGTTTAGCTCCTCTTTGTCTAGACCCACGATATGGTTGACCATGTGAGTGAACCTCTTTTGCACTTCAGCTATGGACTCTCCTTTTTTTCATCTTGAAAAGCTCATACTCTTGAATCAAGGCATGCTTCCTTGCTCTCTTCACTTCATTCGTTCCTTCATGTGTAACCTCTAGGACATCCCACATTTCCTTTGTATTTTTACATTGGGAGACCCTAAAAAATTCATCCATACTCAAAGATGAAGTGATGATGTTCTTGGCATTGCATTCATATTGAGCTCTTCTCCTTTCTTCATCAATCCATTCACTTCAAGGCTTGTCCACCTGCTTATTTTCAATAACACATTTAGAAGCATATGGTTCATTAACTGTTGCATCCCAAATTCCTTTGTCTATAGATTCAATGAAAATTTGTATCCTTATTTTCCAAAACTGATAGTTTATGCCACAAAACATAGGTGGTCTATGAATAGAGGCACCTTCAGCAAAAAGGAGTTTACTTTCAGCCATTCCAAAATATTTTTTATCAAACTTGAATACCTTTCAAGAACCTTGCTCTAGATATCAATTATTAGTTTTGAAATGGTGATTTTAGCCAAGAAGAGGGGGTTGAATTGGCTTTATAAAACCTTTTTCGAAAGCTTAAACCTCTTTTCAATTGAATCTAATAGACTCGAAAGTTTGGATGTAAATGTTGCAGACTAGTACACTTTCAGTCGTATAACAGACTAATTTGTTCTTGAAGCTATAAAACAGTCGATTAAAAAGATAAATCAGTCGGCTAAAATACAAGAGAATTATGCAAAATGCAGAATTCGCAAATTTAACTCAAACAACAATCTTTTACATACAAAAGTTGTTTCAATCAATGTTTTTAACAAGTATATAACCTTAGATTACACAAGAACGCATTAAATCACACCAAAGATCAAATTGCTTGGTTTTCTTGTGTTTTTAAAGATTTTCAAAGTGAGTGAGATGAGGGAAAGAGAAATGCACAACTATTTTTATACTGGTTCACTCAATCACAGAGTTACATCCAGTTTACCGGGACAACCTGAGTCTGGTTTCCACTATATTCAAAAGTTTTACAAATCACACACCAAGATTACACTTTTGAACAACAAAACTCACAAGATTTCTGACTCACACAAAAATCTAGACACACACCCTACAATAATCAAACTTACAAACCTGAAATCACATCAGACAAACCAACCAGAGGCACAAGAACATCCAAACCTGATGGTGGCTATCCCTAGCCAACCATACATGTGTTCTTCAAGCTACTCACAAGCCAAAATGCCTCAAAGATCAACCAAGATCTTCAAAACACGAGTTGCAGCCGTGTATTGTACAGAGAGAGAGCTTTCTATAGATGAATGACAAAGTTTCGTGCTCAAAAACTTAGATTCACACATCTGCTCGCGAAAACACAGCTTATATAATCTGGTTTAAGTGAAAATAGTCGATTGAATCTTCTGTACAATCAGCTGATTTCACTTGACTTAAGTGAAATCAGTCGATTGAAAAATAATTCAACTGACTGAATGCATTCATACCAGAAACTATATACTACAAGCCTTTTAACCTGTTAAAACTCATTTTAACATATTACAAGAGACACACTGAGGCACACAAGACATTGAACCTATGTCATATAGCCTACCAGCAGGATATAACATTAAGACATTACATTTAACATGTTATTTTCATATTTAACACACTAAAACTTAATCTTCAAGTGGATCTTCATCAAACACCTAAGATCTTCATGCACATGGCTTTATCAATTCTTTGCTTCAAGTTTGCTTGTGCCAACATTCTAGTGAGTACCTCAAGATGTCTTGCTGCCATACCTATCGGCCACAATCGATAGTGAACGTACGAGAAACCATGCTACGGATCACACACTGTAACTTCAGGTGGAGTTCCCAATATGAACATCGTTCGTAACGTCCCAAGACTAACAAACTCGTCAGTTAATTACTGAGGAGGGCAATCTATCTGGACCCATCTATGCGGGCCACAACCAACACACTCATACCAGCAACACTCGCCAACCCGAGCCACAACTCAAGAGTTCACCGTGTTCATCCGCCTTCCTAAGCCACAACTCAAGGAATATCACGTGCTTAACCTCTATCCCGAACCACAACTCAAGCGATACGTTTTGAGCCACAACTCAAGGAACACCAACAAGCTGACCTTTGAGATATCCTAGAAGTCTTGTAGATCACGCATATCAAAGCAAGCAAAACACCCTTGTTTCACAGTATCGCTTGGCGTAGCACACTAGGCGCCAGGCGCATCAAGCCTCTAGACCGTTTGGTGGGGGAAACGTGCCGCCAGGCACCTCGCACCTCTGATGCCATTATCCTTGGAGGTGTCGCCTAGCGGAACACTTCTTGCTGTCAGGCGCCTCGCGTTCCAGTTCTCTTCTGTTTGGTCGCTTCCGCTTGGCGGGTCATGTACTACCACCAGGCGCCACACCAGTACTCACGCAGTACTGGTTCTTGTTTGGTTTCAGGTACTATATTTCACTCCCTTACTCACATATGTACTCAACCAATCCAGTCTTTATGTTTTGGCTCAATAAAAGCACTTATGATACATTACCAACACCATAATTACTACACACAAAATTTCCCATTCACAAACCTCTCCTTAAAATCCTTAGTAACACATAGCCTTAAGTCCCTCTTATGCTTTACACCACTGCTCTAAATTCAACCTCAAAATTAATTAGGAATCCTACTATTAATATTCCAGTCTTAATATCATCTCATTCATCTTAGGACTTTGATTTATTCCATGGGTTATAATTCAAGTTTATTCATCTAATCTCCCCTATAGGCGTTTATGAACTCTTACCCCTCATACCATCCTTCCAGTACAATGATTTAAAGTATATTGTCTTACAACGCCCCCTTAAAAATAGAATTTTCCATTACATTAAGTCATTTATATCCCAATGCTTCCCAATTAAACCTTGGTGACATTTACCCTAAGTTCTAACTTAGGCAACTCCCTATAATATTCACAGCCTCCAAAATTTTACTACACAAGACCCAAATTAGTTTCCCAACCACCATTGCGCACCAAAACATATAAAACCAGCAGCTCTGGTATGGCACCTAGCGGTGACCATGGTGCCGCCAGGCGGTTCCTACTGTTCCTGGAACCCCAACACTCTCTCTGCACCTACGAACCTTAGCCCATCCCCAACCACTCTATTTTCAATCAATTTATGACTCTATAGGCTACACTTCAATATTTTAGGGTTATGGTTCACCCTTAAAACTTCCCATATACAAAATTCATTCACATTTACCACTTAAAAATAGTGCCAATATAATAATCCCCAAATCAGCAACCCTAAATTAATGTTCATACCATTTTTCATCCAATTTAGATCCAATTACAACATGGTTACAATAATTCTTAATCCTTAGCCATCTATACATATATGAATTTTAGTTTCCCCCGATTAGAATCGTCCAGAATCCTAAAAATATCGAGATCGAACCAAATTGGTCTGCGTCACCTAGCGGGTGTTCATCACCGCCAGACAGTTCATCAAAAACTCAGAAACTGGGTTTGCAGGCTTGTGTCGCCTGGCGGTACAAGGCTTTACCACCAGGCGGTTCCTCGTAGGAACCTAGAAAACACGTGAAATGGCAAGCGTCGCATGGCGGCAGTACATAGCCCGCCAGGCAGTTTCTGGAAAATTCTAGAAACTACGAATTTAAACAATGTAGAAGGGTTCATGCATAAACACAATAAATTTATCATACAATTCATGCTTAAACCTCAAAATCATCGCATAAAACTCCCCTAACCTGGATTCCTTGCTCCAAAAGTGTGCAAACTTTTGAGTCCTTGATCCTAATAGGCCTTAGGTTGTGATTCCTCCTTCAAGACACCTTTTTACTCTTACTTTTCTCTCCTTGCACGCACTCAAACACACTCTCTACAACACTCACGTTTTGGTAGCTTCAGGAACCCTTTCTCCCCTCTCACAAAATGAAAATTATCATTACATTGGGTTTAATTGTCATTCAATGGCCTTCCTATGATGGTTTTCCAGCCCCCTTGGCTGCTAGGATTTCCTTACCCTTTCACCTTCATGCCAAAGGTGGAAATTTTTGGCAAAAAGAAATTTTAGTTTTGGTTCACCAAGGTTCAAACCCATACCATGTCAATGTCAAATCAATGCATAACCATTTAACCAATTCATGTTTCATGATGATTAATATAATTCTATGATTATATTATCACTTAACATGATCAAGCATATTATCAAAAATAATAATCATTAAATAACACACAAATGACATACATAGGACTTGAACCCAAGTCCCTTCACACAATCAAGTACTCTCAATCATTTCAGTTAGTACTTTTCCACGTCACATCAATCAATATTAAATCCCATAAAGGCTCCCACTACCCACATTTATTAATTAATTATTTATTTAATTAATTAAATTTCACGGGTCTTACAATGACAACTACTACTTACAAGTAAATCCTATGTACAAATTGTTATAGCTAGAGTAATCTGGTTCGTAGCTTCTCCAAGTGGCAAGTCATCTAGGTCAGCTCAGCTTCCTCTTCACAGGTTGGTGCAATTCATGTTCACAACTCGAAAGTGTCAATGGAGTTCTTTACTACCTATTCCAAATCATCACACCAGCTTCAACCATATTCAAGTCACTTTGGAAGTTAGTTAGCTTCTTTTTATAGTCTTTAATTCAAATCATATACAAGTCCAACTAATAACTCCAAGTTAAGTGTTGTAATGTTAACAACTTCAGCCAAGTCTAGCTTCTTTTGCAAATTTCTCCAGTTACCACATCCAAGTGCAATTGGAGTAAATACACACTGCACATACTCTCACGGTATCCAAGTTAGACTCTTTTAAATGAACTGCACAAACAACCTAAGAAAAGAACCACACCCAAAATCACAATTTAGCACCTCTTACAAATTGTTTGGCACTTTTAAAATCAAACTGCGACTTCCACATATCTTTAAAAATTATGTTCGTACATTCACATTAAATATAATTGAAATTATAAATAGAATGCAAAAATAATCGACTCAATTATATAATTGTGAAAAAATGTTATGGACCAAAGAAGCATCAAAGGTCAAAGTTGCAAAATTTACTTGTACAATAATTAACAAAAAATCTATTTAAAAACTACAAATTAACACATTTTCAGAAAAAAAAAAACTAATATTTTTACAAAGAAAATCGAATCTGAACTAAAAAGAGAAAGTTATTACTAATCAAGTCCCAAAATAAGTGCTACAAAATGTAGACTTATCAACATGGACTTACAAAACCTAAGTACCCTATAAGGCATTAGACAACTCTTGAAAACCTTTAGTTGCAATTAAGGGCAATTGTGGTCACTTTGTACTTGTAAGCTTCTTAAGCTTCTTAGCAGTCATTCTCCAACCCCCTCAGCTTCTTTGCGCTAAAGGAAAACAAAGATACCCCTACACAAATTAGGTTATACCCCTCTATATTTGCAAACTATCCTAAAACCTAAGCTAATTCTACCAATAAGGAAGAAAATACACGAAGGAGGAAAACAATACAAGAAAATCATGATTTACCTACTGATTAATACATACAGATAAAAATTCGCAGGTAAATTAATAGTTATATATGGAAATTACCTATCGGTTATAGTCTGTAAATAAATTAGACATTACATACAGATATGTGAAGTTGAACATCCTTCATTATACATAGTTGCTTATTGCAATGCATGTAAGAACAGAAGGAAAGAGCTAAACACTAAAGTTATCATGGGTGTGCCATGGTATACTAGTAACACATCTCATTAAGGCAAAATGGTTGACATGATGGCAACTATGGAGCCATTGCTTAATGCTACTAGCATGGGTTTTGTTCTCGCGGGTCATGTGCATGCTTATGAATGCTCAATATGACTACTTGGTTTAGAGTTTTGTTTCTCTTAAGTTAATTGTATTAGGGTTTTAAAATGTACTTTGTTTGGTTAATAGAAACATATATACAAGAGAAGAGTTTACCCTTGTGGTTCAGTCCATATAACCATTGGTGGTGGAGGAAACAAAAAGAAGGCTTAGCTCAAAGGTAAGTTTGATTCAACATAAACCAAATAAATCTTTCTCTTAACCATTTATTATCCCAAAAAGTCTATGTATAGATTTTTGTAAACTCAATTTCTCAAAACTCAACATGCATGCTTCTTGTATATGCTCTTCTATCATTTTTATGATTTTAGTGGTCACATCACGTCATTCTTTGTTGACAAATACATAAATCCACACATTAGTTGGGCTTGAAACAATAACTTCTTTTTAATTTGAGATTTCAATACTTTGTTGACAGATACTGAAAGTGTGCCTAACATATTTCATGTATGTGTTTTACATGTTATAAACACAATCTAATATTTCTATAATCATTGTTTTAAATTTCCATCATTTTTCTCTTATCCTCCTGAAAATAGTATCAATAAAAAATATAACAAACCCTATAACAACCATGTTGGATAAATGTAAATTTTTTTTGGGATTTTTTTTTTTCATTTCTCCTATAATGCTTTTGCTCATTTATTGTCAACCTTAGGCCTCGACTCTACTACTGACATTACTGTGTTTCCACCCGGATGCTAGTTTTGATTATGAGGAGAATGTGAAACTAGGAGTGGAAGTTGGGGTAGAAGTTGGCCAACCATGAGTTTCAGGCAATCACCACTACTAGTCATTGAGTAATTCAATGATGTGTCCACATTTGCATACATACATGTATATCTTTGGCATAAATTTTGTACATTCATTTGATTTTAGGAAATATTATGATGTAAGAAAAAATTATGTGTTTTAAAACCAAACCAACTATCATTAAAGTTTAAGATTATCTTGTACTTAAATAGCTTCCATAAGAATAACAAAGCTACATTACAAATTTTTTATGTTGTTAAACCTAGTTACGAGTATTGTATGTTTGAATTATTTGATTAAGGGCAGATTCTCATATATTATATATATTTTGTGCAATGTAGTAATATTTTGAACTTTTACGATGAATTTCAACGTTGCATAAGTTTTGTTAAAAAAAAATCAGAACACATTACATACCGATTTATCGGTAGGTAATTACCTGCAACTAAATTTGTAGGTAATGTTAGTTACGACTATTTTATCTATAGATTTTTTTTCGTAGGTAATTTGTAGCTCAAATTGTATTACCTACTTATTTTATGGATTACCGACAAATTTTTGCAGTACATAATAGTGTTTTTTCTTGTAGTGAAAAGGGAGAAGTAGAAGTATTGAAAGTCTTTGTAAACTCCATCTACCCTTCTCTTCTAAGGATGAAAATTAATATCATTGTTCTAAACTTTTAAGAGGTTAAAAATTACATAATCCCATAAAGTAATGGGGTTACTCTCCACTTTTTAACCTCTCAAAATATTTAAAATCACATTTCACTTTTAACCTCTTAAAATTTTAGATCAATGGTGTTAGTCCTTATCCTTAAAATTTTCATTCTAATTTTAAATTAATTGTAACACTAAACAAAAAATATTTAATAGATATGTGAATTTTAATAAATACATCATTTAAAATTTATATAAAAATTACATTTAGTCTCAATTTGGAAAGGGACAAAATTGATCCATTTAAAAAAATTGGAACTAAATTGAACAAAAATAACAAATACAAGGACCAAATTGAATATAAAACATTGACTCTAACATGTGACACATTGTTTGGTTGACACCTGAAACTTTTTTTCAAAAATTAAAAAAAAAGAAAGAAAAAATTAAAAAATTAAAAAATATCAAAGTAACACGAGACAATCACGGTTCATTACCGTTAATTATTTAAACAACATTAACAAAAAATATCAAACTGACAAAAATTAAAATTTAATTGAAAAAAGAATATTAGTATTGAATTGACAAAATTGAATAAAAATAAAGACGAAATGTGTGATTTAACCTTTTTTTTAATTATGTATTTAGCCTTTATGCACACTAATAAAAATGTTGTAGGATAAAATAAAAAATATATAATATTTAACTATATATTTAAACTATTTAGAAATAAAATATTTTAGAAAATGTATTGTATTTAAATTTTAAAATGTTACATTTTTGTGCAGTTTAAGGTTAATTTTTATGTATTTACTGTCTGAATTCATCTATATTATGTTAAAAGTAAAAGTAAGAGTACATAGTGTCATTATTAATATGACCAAAACATTTGTATTACATTATCTAAATGTTGAACTAAGTTATTATCTTTTTAGATGGGAGTGACTTGATGGAGGTATCCAATAATTTGTTAGCCACTTTAAAATTACTTATGTCCAAAGCCACCAATAATGCATTTAAAGCAGGAAAAAACTATTAGAAATACACAAACATAACTTTGTTAAATACATGTTTTAGGGAAATATCATGTGAGCATTTCTTTTTTCTTTGTACTCCATTTAATGGAGGTTAAAATATATAAAATAAAAAACCTTTAAATTATAGACTTTTTTTAGTGAAATATAAAAGAATAAAAAAAATTATAGACTTTTTTTAGTGAAATATAAAAGAATGAAAAAAAATTATCGACGTCTGAGAAAAACACGATTAGACATATACCACGAAATTAGCTAAGTATGTGTAAAAAACATACTTAAAAGCATTTTTCTTATATTCAATCCTCACATTAATATTTAGATTGTTAATATGAAAAATTAAAGTCTATATAACTGGAATTGATTTTACAATTATGCATGTTTTCTTCTTTTTTGTCAATAGCTCACAATATCTTTCATCAATGTTTTTTAAAATTATTTTATATTTTTATTTTTAATCTTCTTAATAATTTTCTTAGTAACTAATAATTTATCTTAAAAAGAAGAGATAATGTGTTCGTGTATAAAATCGAGTTGTTTCAAAAGTCTTCAATATTTGTCTCTTCTTTATAATACTCTTTTTGATTTTCTGAATTACTATTTAGCAACGCTCCTAGAGGGTGGGTACCCATGACTTAGATTAAGATGTAGACTTATATTCATGAAGGATGTACGTTTGTATGCCTGATGAATGTACGTCCATGGACGGTTCAAGAGTTTGGGAGATCTAAAATGAACTTTAAAAATGAGGCCTTTTATTTAAAATTTATTTTTCTGCAAAATAATTTATTAAATTGTGATAATTAATTTCATTTAACATCTCTTTTTCAATAGATAATAATGTTAATCCATCTAATAGTTCTTGAGATTGATTCTTAAGTTTTTATTATCTTATTTGAGAAACACATTTCTTCCATTAACTTGGAT
>Ga0214545_1005616_pt1 | contig 22491 bp, 5 predicted proteins | sample CNSS4metaG_FD_160064 | JGI IMG/M metagenome (GOLD analysis project Ga0214545, IMG submission 160064) | Root nodule microbial communities from cowpea collected in UCLA plant growth center, Los Angeles, California, USA - CNSS4 | ecosystem: Host-associated > Plants > Roots > Nodule | place: USA...
AGGGTTCTCCACAGAGACATCAAGGCCAGCAACATAATGCTGGACTCAGATTACAATGCCAAGCTGGGAGACTTTGGATTGGCCAGAACAATTCAGAAGAGAGATGAGACACATCACTCTACAAAAGGGATTGCAGGCACACCCGGTTACATGGCCCCAGAAACCTTTCTCATTGGGAGGGCAACGGTGGAGACAGATGTGTATGCATTTGGGGTTCTTGTGTTGGAAGTAGTGTGTGGAAAGAGGCCAGGGAATGTGTATGCACGAGATGACTACAAGAACAGCATTGTGTATTGGGTGTGGGATTTGTATGGGCAGGGAAAAGTAGTTGGTGGTGTTGATGCAAGATTGAAGAAGGAGGAGATTAAGGAGGAAGAGGTGGAGTGTGTTCTTGTTCTTGGTTTGGCTTGTTGCCATCCAAATCCACACAAAAGACCTTCCATGAGAACAGTTCTTCAGGTTCTGAATGGGGAAGCATCTCCACCTCAAGTGCCTAAGGAAAGACCAGCTTTTATGTGGCCTGCTATGCCTCCATATTTCAAAGATGCTGAAGATAGCTCCCTCATCCAGGCAACCCTCACTCCTTTCACTTTCACTGAGATCATTGGAAGATGATGAAATCACTGGTTAGTTGAAGATTTTGAACCACTCTCGTGGATTCATAGATCTTAGCTTTTATATGTAAATACGCACGCACGGCACACAAACTTGTGTAATCTTTTGTGCCATTCAATTATGGAAAATGATCTTTTACAAAAAGTATTTTGACAAAGTTGACAAACTTTCCTTAAATAGAATTAAAATATATTATTTTTTATTTTTTAACCAAAATAAAGTAATAAAATGATATTTTTTTTACCCAAATTAGTAATTTGTCAAAAAGTTTGTAAGAAAAACTTTGTTAACATGTCATTTTCCTTCGATTATTGAATCACTCGTAATATTTTATGCGATTCAATTATTTGCACAATGCAATGACCGGAGTTTCGGTCCAAAACTATCATATTATTCATTGCGAGAGCGGGATATATAACAGTATCCATATATGTATACGATAGTCAAAAGTGTAATTTTATACCTCAAATTACTGTCGCATTTACCATTTTTTTTTTTGTAGCGGTTGCTTCTCAATTGTTAAGAACATGGTTCACTAAATACTTTCTCTCCCAAGTTTTGAGAACAAAGATCTAAGTTTGGAGGAGCACCCTCTGTGGTGTCTTTTTTAAGTTCATTGCTGGGTATATAATATACTACATTCTTACATGAATGAATTGCAATAATTATTAAGTGTCGATAATTTGACATACCATAATAATTGATAATAATAGAAAAGTTATTTAGCCTTAAAAATCTCGTAAAAAGCATCTATGTTGTCAGAATATGAAAAATCAAGTTTAGATATGAGCGTGATGAATTATTAACAACAGATTCAACCGTTTCAAAAAACATATATAGAAAATTCCTTTTAACAAGCATCCCAGATCTTCCAACATATATTTCACATCTACAGATAATTTCCTGTTATGAAAAACAATGAATAAAAATATTAAATGTAATAATACCAATGAACTTGAAAAACAATGTAGATGGAATAAAAATCTTAGGATATTATCACTCAAGATGGATATGAATTACACTAAAGAAGAAGACTAGTAACGTTACAAAGATAGAAAATATAATTCTTTGTTATTTTTCTATTATATCTTCAAAATATACCGATAGTCATTAATTTTAAATTTTTAAAATATATTAAAATCATCTTCAAAAATACTAAAATAATTTATTTCTAATGTTCGAGAGAGAATAACACAGAAAAACTCAAGAATCGAGAATATAATTCAATTACAGAATGACAAATGAATTCATCTATAGTTTGAATTTATTCCAAATTTTAATAGTAAATTTCGACATTGATTATATAAAAATATAAGTATACATAATATCTAATTTGCTAAAAAAATGAAAACAGTAATATATATATATATAGTACGATTTTTTTTAAAAAAATAATTATACACTTTAGTTTATTAAATAATCTAATAAAGGTTTAATTACCAATTATTTGTGACGTGGTAATTTAAATAAAAAATAGGAATTTTTGAAATGAATTAAAAAAAAATTGTAATGTTCGAGGTTCATGCGATCTTGGTTGAGAAAAGCATAAAAGCATAGTGAGAAGTGAGAAGATGATCGAGGTTCATGCGATTTTGAGGTTTCTGCAATCTCAATCTCATTTCGCTCTCATTTCCACCGATTTTCATCTTCTAGTTTTCACCATCGACGCCGAATCTGAGTCCTAAATTTCCATTTTCTCTCCCTTTCGATTCATGACACAATCACGTTAGACCAAATTTCTAATTTTTTCCTCTTTCATTTTTCTGTCGCTTTTATTCTTTGAACTGTACAGCGACATTTGTTGCTACAATAGGATAATTTCAATTCCAATGCCAATTTCAAAATATTATGAATTTTTTATGTATCTTTTTAGGTTTGGGATTTTAGGATTCTGAAGTTTTGGGATTTTAGGGTTCTAAAGTTTCTACACCTAACCCTGGGAGATATTGATTGGGAGGAGGGGGAAAGGAACCCGAGATTAGGGTTTCCTCAGAAGCTTTGTTTTTATTGGAAAAAATCAAGAGGGTGTATTTGGGATTAGAAAGAGGGTTAGGTCTGAACCACCAAGCAAATGGAGAGGAAGAAGAAGATGATAACGGCCACAAATGACATAGGGCAAATTCAAACTTCACCATTCATTAAATAATTTGTAACACTTTACAATTGTTTTTTTTACACATCTTCTTCTTTCAATGACACGTATCTGTTATGCATTGCCACATCACCACAAATTTAACACCGTTTTTGACAATCTAACGAGATGCACCTGATTGATGCACTTAAACTTATTTGAGTATCAAATTGACAACTTTTTTTCACGGGGTACCAATTTGACACCCTTGACTCAAACTGGGTACCTTACGAGTAATTAAACCTCTAACAAATTTATACTATTTTTTTTAATCCTTAAGTTTACGACTTATTTCTAAGACATAAGTTAATCATTTTAATATTTCATAATTATATATTATAATTTTTCTCTTTCTGGGAAAATAGGATGAAATAGCCAAACCTTGGTCATGCAGTTTCCTCTCTTCAAACAGGAATTCTATGGTTAAGTGTCTAAACTGTTCAAAATCCTCTAGCTTTGAATTTTTTGGCTTTTAAGTGTTCATCCTTCCCTCATTATTGGATCAAGCACCACTTGCTTCAAGGTCTTTATTCCTCTTTTCCCCTCTTCTATCAGAAAACTGTGTTTATAACGTTAGAAAACCACCTATTCTTGGTTTCTTGGTTGTTGAGTTTGAATACTATGCTGAACCAAGTTTCCAAGAAAAAACCATGTTTTGTTTGTTTGCATGATCATATTGTTTTCTTCCGTCTAATATATTTGACTGGACAACCAAAGTTGTTTCCGAAAGAGAATGAATGAATTGATTCGTGTGACATGTTTGTTTATTTACAGATTTTGACCTTTAAACAAATGTTCTTAAGAAAATTATATTGATATAAAATAATATTTTTATGAAGTAAACGTGATATCATGATGAAAATCTCGTACAAATTTTTGGTACAACAACATCCATTCCCTTCTTTTCTAGATTCATTCTTCTAACGTTCATATATTTGTCCCTTTGTTCACCATAGTCGCATATATGCACTCGCAAAAGCCGAAATAGTTGAAAGGTTTTATCTTGTATATCACTCAAACTTCTGTAATCTCGTTCCAAACCTTTGCATAACAGATATTAAAATATCTATGACCAAACTTTGTATATAATTACATAATCAAAGTTACTTATGCATGAGTTAAATATAATCATTCAATATATATTAATTAATATACAAGATAATTTATGAAATTATTCACATAGTAGAAAAAACAATACTATTTCTCATTTCATTTAGATTTTTAGTATGTTTTTATTAAAACAGAAAAAAGTTATAATGTTTAAAAAGAACATGTTGAATAAAATCCAAATTATCATGTATAAGATATTGAGAATTCAATTCGGATTCTACAGTAGCGTAATAACTTTTTACTTTTAGTAATCACTTACAAAGTCCTATTTAATTAGTTGATAATATAATGCATTACATCAAAAGTAAACTCATAGATACAACATATGTAATATATAGCATAACCAGCTGATATAGAGAAGAACAAGTCAGTGTATTTTTTTAGGTCTAAAATTTTGTTTCAACATAATATGAGTATAATATTATAATATTTACTCACTTGATAAATAATTCTATCAAACAACTTGTAACTTGTGGGGTAAAATAATTTAAACGAAAAAGGTATGAATACTCATTCATGTTAACATCTTGAAGAATCAGTAAAACCTGCACATTCTCACACCATAGTCAACAAAACAACTTATAAAATTTATGTTTTACTATATACTTAATTAATAATTAAACGTCAAATTATCAACAGTGTGTCATTTGTTCATATGGACGGGACAATTCTAGTTCTTTAAACATGAGAAAAAACGCGTAAACTTCCTGTAATCTACAATAAATTATTTTTTAGATATCCTAATAATATACTTTGGTATATCTATTTTTTAACCATAATGTCACAAAAATATATTTAATAATTTATATTATCGATTTTAATGATAACTATACATAATATACTAAAAATGTAGTATACAATATTTTATATATAATAAAATGTAAATTAATAACAAAGTGATTTTGTATATTTTTATAATTTAATTATAACAATAAAAAATATTTTTTAGAAGCTTCGATTTTTATCATGCAATGCATACCTCCTCTCTTCATCATACATGACATGATAAAAAAATGTTAAATATGACTTCGACTCTAACCTTACAAAATTGATTTCTAAAATGAAGTTTTCGTGTAAATTGACCTTATTTTTAATTTATGTGAAACTTTCAACACATAATTTTACCCTCATATTTCATTAGGATAAACATATTAAATATCATATTTTGTTAAGACAGGTTTTAACTCATACCATGTTAAGAAGTTATAAATTCAATTTAACTTTACAAAATTGAATTAAAATTTACACTCATTTATATACTGTGAATTGACTTTATCTTTAGTTAATGTGAAACTTTCAACATATTTCAAAATGTATAAAAGTTTTGGATGTGAACTAATTTTGATTTCATATTCAAGTTTAAGACCAAAAACATATTTAACCCAAAAGAAATGACTAACTAAAAAAAATACAATAAAATTAATTTTATTAGAAGAGTGTTATATATATATATATATATATATATATATATATATATATATATATTACTCTGTCAACTATCGATAACTATTGTAGCAAATATTGACTTATGATAAGTATTACAATCTGACAGAAAATTATAAGAAAACACCCTGACAGAGTTTAAGTTCCAGTGCAGAAAACGGCAACAAAAACTTGCAAAGATGATTTTGGTGTTGGCAAACACAACTTGGTGATTTTAGTCATTGAAAATTATATTTTTCCAATAGAACTTATTATTTTATATATTATTATGACGCGTGAAGATTGAAGCAAAAGCATAGAATAAGTCATGATTTTATTTTATTTTCTAACTAGTTGATCCTGTCACATGAAATATTCTGTTAAAGGCAAACTCTAGGTAGGTTCAGTGGCATAACAATATTTGACTTTTGACTTTTATGAATTGAAAGGGTTAGTACGTAGCATAACGTGTAAAAGTCGTTAAAACCATAGACGAAACACCTATCACATGTGATAATATAACCTTGAATAATCATTAATTAATAAATAACACAAATTCTTTCTTCCTCATCAGGTCAAAGATCAAAACCATGTATATTTTTATGGCTTTGGGACTCAAGTTCTATGCTTGCATAAATATTTAAAATTATCTTATCACATAACCACTTATGTGAATGTTTGAGAAGCTATGAAAATAGTTTATGATATTGTGTAAACTGTTTTTAAAGTTCATACTTAATTCATATCCAACTTTCCTGAACATGTTTGAGAAACCTACTATTCGGCCGGCATTTTAAGTGTTATCGTGTCATTTTAATGGTATATATGACATCACCAGCGATGGTTTTTTTTTTTTTTCATTCCACAAAACCGGAAACAAGAATTTTCTCAGAAAAAGTTAACCCTAAGAGACAACGAGATTTCGATAATTCAAAAAAAATATATATTAATCAATTGACCTAACCATATATGTGTGATACATGGTTTATATAAATAAAGGAATGATGCATCATAAATGTGTCAGAACTCAGAATTGGCCTTCAATTTTTTTCGTGACCCTTCTTCCACCTTGTCTAAAAATCATTGCAAACCCTTCAAAAATCCATTTCAAAACAGAAATATGAACCCCCTTTGGTTAGTCAAATATCAATATGCAGCAACACTCTTCTTCGTTACCATGGCCCTTACCAAAGTTACCTGTTTTCAGTTCAACTTCCCTACCTTCGAACCAGAGGATGAGTCTAATCTATGGCTGCACGAGAATTCAAAAATATACTTAAATGCTATCCAAGTAACCCCTGATATTCGTGGTCCCATACATGATTATTCTGGACGTGCTTTCTATGGAAAGCCGTACCAACTTTGGAAACAGAAGAAGAACCATAACCAAATGGCTTCCTTCAACACCACTTTTGTGCTCAACATCACTCCACAAACTACCCCAGGTGGTGAAGGCTTGGCCTTTATCTTAACTTCAGATAGAACTCTCCCACAAAATAGTCAAGGAGAATGGCTTGGTATTGTAAATGCTACTTCCAATGGAACTTCACAAGCTGCTATCCTAGCGGTGGAGTTTGACACAAGACACAGTTTCACAGAAGATGGTCCTGACAATCATGTTGGCATCAACATAAACAGCATCAACTCCATCCATCAGGTTTCGTTAATAAACACTCGCCTTAATCTTTCGTCAGGTCAAGATGTCAAATTTCACATTCAATTCATCAATGACATAATATCAGTTTTTGGTGCCATGAATGGAACTTCCGGAGAATCTATGGAGACCCTCTTGGTAACTCCACCTCTTAATTTATCTTCCTTTCTTCAACAAGAGGTTTACCTCGGTTTCTCCGGCTCAACAAGTAACTACACGCAGCTGAACTGTGTGAAATCGTGGGAATTCAGTGGGGATGATATTAGAGATGATGACAAAAGCCTCTTGTGGGTTTATGTTGCCGTTCCAATCGTGATTGTTTTAATTATCGTTGGTGGGCTGGTGATCTTTTTCTTGCGCTGGAAAAAGATTCGCCATATGGAGGGTCCAGAAGATGCATATCCAAGGATAGAGGATCAGATTCAATATTCCTCTATGGCTCCAAAGAAGTTTAGGCTAACTGAACTAACGAAAGCAACTGGTGGATTCAGCCTTCAAAACAAGCTTGGACAAGGTGGGTTTGGAACTGTGTATAAGGGGCTATTGGAAAACAAGGAAGTAGCTGTAAAGAGGGTCTCCAAGAACTCACGCCAAGGGAAGCAAGAGTTTGTGGCAGAAGTGACAACAATAGGAAGCCTTCACCATAAAAATTTGGTGAAACTCACTGGTTGGTGCTATGAGAATAGAGAGCTTCTCCTTGTGTACGAGTTCATGCCTAAAGGAAGCCTAGACAAGTACCTCTTTGGTGACAAAGATTCTGGGAATAATTATAACCTAGAAGGAGGGTATTCCATAACACTGAATTGGGAAACTAGGCTGGGAGTGATTCATGGGGTGGCTCAAGCACTTGACTACCTTCACGATGGGTGTGAGAAGAGGGTTCTCCACAGAGACATCAAGGCCAGCAACATAATGCTGGACTCAGATTACAATGCCAAGCTGGGAGACTTTGGATTGGCCAGAACAATTCAGAAGAGAGATGAGACACATCACTCTACAAAAGAGATTGCAGGCACACCCGGTTACATGGCCCCAGAAACCTTTCTGATTGGGAGGGCAACGGTGGAGACAGATGTGTATGCATTTGGGGTTCTTGTGTTGGAAGTAGTGTGTGGAAAGAGGCCAGGGAATGTGTATGCACAAGATGACTACAAGAACAGCATTGTGTATTGGGTGTGGGATTTGTATGGGAAGGGAAAAGTAGTTGGTGGTGTTGATGCAAGGTTGAAGAAAGAAGAGATTAAGGAGGAAGAGGTGGAGTGTGTTCTTGTTCTTGGTTTGGCTTGCTGCCATCCAAATCCACACAAAAGACCATCCATGAGAACAGTTCTTCAGGTTCTGAATGGGGAAGCATCTCCACCTGAAGTGCCTAAGGAAAGACCAGCTTTTATGTGGCCTGCTATGCCTCCATCTTTCAAAGAAGGTGAAGATAGCTCCCTTATCCAGGGAACACTCACTCCTTTCACTGAGATCACTGGAAGATGATGAAATCACTGGTTAGTTGAAGATTTTGAACCACTCTTGGATTCACAGATCTTAGCTTTTCTATGTAAATACGTACACTGGTGTTAAATGTGTTGCAGCTTGTTATATATATATTTGCACACAAACTTGTGTAATCTTTTGTGTTATTCAATCATGTATATATATACTTCTGCATGTCGTTGAGCTCAGCATGTATTCCAAATGAAGTGTTTTGTTTATAGCTGTATGATTTTGATCTTTTTTCCTGATGGAACATTTGCTTGAATAGTTCAAAAGTAGAGTTTAATCCCGTTGTTTAAGTATTAGATTAAAATTCTATTTACTTCTATTCGAATTTCGTTATATAATATTTGTTTAGATCTGATACGTGGTTTTGCATTTTCTTTGTATTATGTATGTTATTGTGAGGAAATTATACTGTTATTTGATCTCATACTACCAGATATTAAACTAGTCTTCATGGAGGTTTTAAAAAATCTATATTATTGGTATTTAAAGGTTGTCAAGGTTATGAAGGTTATTGGTCCCTGTCATTTGTCGTCCTCCTTCATCTCCCTCATGTTAGTGAAAAGTATGCCACATTGATGGTGAAAGCAACTTTGAATTAGACAGTTTTACTTTGTAAAAAGCTGTTGTTAAACAATTGGATAAGCCTAAATGGTTAATAATAATAATTTAATTATAATATAAAATAGTATCACAATTAATTATTTGTTGTTAAAAACTATTTTTTCTGAATAATTAATTTGAATGCTAGTGTATGTAAATGATAATTTTAGTCGTGATTTAAATGAGTTAAAAAAAATATAATACAATAATTAAACTAAATAATTTATACCTTTACTAATTTAATCAGTTTAAAAAGTACTGTAAAAGCGGAAAAAAATATTTGTTGCGTTGCACAGACATAATAAGGGTCTCTCTTCCTGCACCTCCAAAATTTTTTCTACACCTCCAAACTTTCTTAAAATTCTTATAAAACTCTAAGACCATTTAACAAACTCCGCAAACACCACACCCCCAAAATTATGTAAATTTTCGAAAGTCAAAATATATGACTTCCGGAAGTCAAAATATATTATCGAAAGTCAAAAATCATCACCGGAAGTCGACTCCCGAAAATAAAAAATCATCACCGGAAATCGACTTCCGAAAATAAAAAATCATCACCGAAAGTCGACTTCCAGAAGTCAAAAATCATAACCGGAAATCGACTTCCGAAAATTAAAAAAACATTACGAAAATCGACTTCCGTATATAAAAAAAATTATATATTTTATTTTATTTAATTTTTTAAAATATGTATACAAAATTATAAAACATTTAAATTTTAAAAAAATTACTTTAAAAAATAAAAAATAATAATAAAAAAAATACTAAAAAAAAATTAAAAAATAATTTAAATTCAAATAATAAAACTTTAAATAATTTAAAAAAAAAAAAATATATATATATATATATATATATTAAAAAACGTTTTATTATTTTAATTTAAATTATTTTTTATTTTTATTTTACTTTTACTTATTTTATTGATATTATTATAATTATTTTATTTTTATTTTTCATGTATATTATTTTATATTTTATTCAAATTTTTTAATTTTGTTTAAAATATAAATATTTAATTTTAATCAAATTTTATTTTTTTTAATTATATATTTTTTTATATTTTTTTATATTTTTAAATTTAAATTTATTTTTATATAATTTATTAAAAATGTAATAAAAATACAAAAGAATTAAAAAATGATATTTAAAATAACATATATAAATAATCAAATTTAAAATAAAAAAAATACGAATATTCTTAAAAATCAAATTCCAGTGATATGTAATTTATTTTTAATTTGATTATTTATATATTATTTATATATGTTATTTCAAATATAATTTTTTTAATTATTTTATATTTTTATTAAATTTTTAATAAATTATATAAAAATAAATTTAAATTTAAAAATATTAAAAAATATATAATTGAAAAAATTTTAAAAATTTGATTAAAATTAAATATTTAAATTTTAACCAAAATTAAAAAATTCAAATAAGATATAAAGTAATATACATTAAATATATAAATAAAATAAATATAATAATATCAATAAAATAAATAAAATTAAAAAATAGTTTAAATTAAAATAATAAAACTTTAACTAAAAGCAGAAAAAAATATATATATGTATATACACAGATTTTGACTTCCGTACAGATATATGTACGGAAGTCCGACTTCTGGTTTTTTCATTTTTTTAAATTTAAAGTTTTATTGTTTGAATTTAAGTTGTTTTTTAATTTTATTTTTCAATTTTTTATTTAGTATTTTTATTATTTATTTTTTTTTATTTTTTAAAATAATTTTTTTTAAATTTATATGTTTTATAATTTTTAATACTTGTTTTAAGAAATAAAATAAATTAAAATATATAATTTTTTTTATATATGGAAGTCGACTTCCGTAATGTGTTTTGATTTCCGGAAGTCGATTTTCGGTGATGATTTTTGACTTCCGGAAGTCGACTTTTGCTGATGATTTCTGACTTCCGGAAGTCGATTTCCAGTAATGATTTTTGATTTCCGGAAGTCGATTTCCGGTGTTGATTTTTGACTTATGGAAGTCGACTTACGGTGATGATTTTGACTTTCGGAAGTCATATATTTTGACTTCCGGAAGTCGACATCCGGAAGTATTTTTGGGGTGTGATGTCCGTAAGTTTCTTTAAATAATCAAAGGGTATTTTGAAAATTTAAAGATTTTTTGAAGTTGCAGAAGAAATGCTTGGAGGTGTAGGAAGAAAGACCCCATAATAAAAAGGAGAACGAAAGGGTAAAAATCAAGGGCCATAAGAACACTGACAGCCCAAACTGTAGTTGGGCTTTACTAAAAAGACGAGGGGCATAATGGTTAATAGGAACCCTATGTATTCCCGTTTCCCTCCCAACCCTAATCCCTCCCCTTTAAATCCCTCCATGGTGAATCGTTCTTCATACTTTTCTCTTTCATTCCAATCTTGAAAATATGATGTGCGGCTTTGGTTTTTGTTTTGTTCTTTAGCGTATGTTGCTGTTTCTTCTTTTCAAAGTTTTGAATCCACTTCTTTCTCTTGAAAACCATATGATGAATTCGGATTTAAAATTTCTCACGACGGTCGTCTGAGATTTCCTGATGCAATGATCCTCTTCTTCTGATGGTTTTCTTCACATGTTTGATTTTTTTTTCTTTGGAGAAAAAGAGTTTTCAATTTCGTTTCGTTTTTCTTAGATGGAAAACGGATTTTACTCTATTATTAAGGTACATAACCAATTGAATCATCAATGACTTTTCGTTTTTATAAAGAATTTTTAAGTTTACATGGAATTACACGTTAATTTAGTCTCAGGAAACGATTTCACTTTATTTTGTTTTCTTTTTTCTCATGTACCGATGATTCTTATTTGTTGAAATTTGAATACATTATATTTGTGAGAGGATAGCATTTGTTTTAGAACTATGTGGGATTATTCCTCATTTTATTTTGAGATTTTTTTTTCTTCAAATTTTGGTAGTAGCCTTGTCCGATTGTTTACAAAAGTAGTATATTTTTTATTTTAAGAGAATTATGGGCCCAGTTTTGTTCCACAGGGCTGGAAAATCAACCAGAATTTGGGTTTCCAGATATTCATTCTGAATTGGGTTTGTCAATTGCATTTGTTTTTTTATTATTTTTTTTGAATTAAATGTCTTGTTTTCTTAATATATGTCCAATTAAAAAGCGAATTTGCTTTGAAAATAATAAATAATCATGTAATTTGTTGGAATAATTAATCTTTTAAATTTGAATTAAATAATATTCCTTTAAAAAATTGAAATTTTAACATCATCTTTATTAACAGTTGGATTATATATTTATTTTTTAATTTTAATGTTTTTATTAATATATTTAGAAAATATTTATATCAATTATATTTAAATGTATTTAAATTAAACATTAAATTTATATTTCAGAAATTTACATTTATAATCAAAGAATTGTTCATTTTATAGAATAAAAGAACAAAATATTAGAAAACCTAGCTGAAAAAATTGGTGTTCCGACTGAACAAAGAATTGGGATTCAAATGAAAAAAAAAATTCCTTTTGATAATTAACAACTGGAATCTTGATATAATAGCAGGGATTGTTATCATTAATCTTCCAATAGTTTCATCAATGTTTGAATTTTTCGTATTTCAATATCTGGAATGCAGGATCTAGCAACGAAAGACTTGTATAATGAGGAGTTCCTGAATCCACAGCTTCATCATATATTTGAATCGCTTTGAGCTGCAAGATGTGAAGTTTATGAGCAGAAGCAATCATGATAAAAAGTCAATAATTATTTTTATTATTTTGTTAATATTAATTTTGTTTAATGGTATCTGCAGGAGAAAACTCACCAGATCCTAACGAATCATGACTGCATGTGATGATCCAGAGTATACGCATGAATATCAGAAGCACTGGTACCAGGCCTAACAAAAATTAGAAAAAGATGACACACATGACAAAACTCTGATCTAGTAATACTAATGTTAATAAAGTAACTAAAATGTTAATACCATAGTTGGTGCTTCAGCTTTCACATATTATAGATAAACTGATAGATATTTTACACAGAAAACACAAATACCTTTTGTTAATGGTACCATAATGGAATTTAGGCTTTCCTCCTGCTTTTTTATCTTCAACATACTGCAACCATGAGAAAACGCCATAAGATACTTTATTACTAGGCAAAAAATGAAGACCTCTGAAGCTTAAAAAAATGTTAAAGCATCTGAACCATACCAAATTTAAAGTGACCACCATTGAGGAAAAGGATAGAGAGTTGAAAGGTATTTCATTGAGAGGGAAAAGCTGGCATTCTGATGATTCTGGGCCAGGTGAAAAATGTGGGTTCTTCAACCTTGCTAAGAAGATTATATAAGTCTGCCTCAAACATGCCATAATCATGACTAAAAATTTGTAGCTACATTAGAAGATCAAGTAAAAGGAGTGAAATAATAAATAAATGCTGATTCTTGGTTACCTGGCCAATTAAAGGAATATCTAACTGAGCAAAGGGAGAAATCACTTCCACCTCAGCATTGGCTTCTTCCCTCGTTTCCCTGATGGCACCTTCCCTAGCTGACTCTCCCATTTCCAGATAACCAGCAGGAAGTGTCCTTCACACCAAAACGTGAAATCGACATAACACAACATCATTAGCATTTTTGTTTTTATAGGTTTCAGATAAAAGAACGTGGTATGGTACCAAAACATGATATGTTCATGCAGAAAAGTGTTTGTACTGTAATATTTCACAATAATTAGCAATATCAGTGACATTCCAGTGCTGATCAAGAATATACAACGAATTACAAGACTGAACTGAAGGAAAGAGATAAATGGAAATTCATCTAAGTAGAAAAAGGTGAATGTCATTGGATTAAAATGATTATATTAATTCATTTTTAAAGTTTAGATATCAAAATGTATCAAAATTTAAGACAGGGACAAATTCTGATTTTGCATCCAAGTTTAGAGACTAAACATATTTAACCTAATTCTTAATTACTTGTTGTCTCACTCTACTCTTCTCTATCATTTTGTATTTTTCTGTGGCATACAACAGAATTCCCTTCCAACTTCTCCCTTTGATAACAGTATGCCTATTTCCTTCAGGTTCACTATAATTCTTCCTCATTTAAACCACATTCTGAGTAGGTTTCCAAAGAATGTAAGTGAATGAATGAAAATAACCAGTAGAAATAGAAGTGCAATCTTACCATAGGCCATAAGATGGTTCAATCTTCCTCTTGCAAAGGAGGACCTTGTTATCGTGTTCAATGAGGCAACCGACTACCTACTTTGTCATCCAAATGCATGTAATGATCAGAAGAAAAAGTAATGAGCAGAGTCCTCTTAATAGTTTTGCATGTTGTAATCATGAAAATTTGGCCTCAGCACTCCTAATATTTAAAATTAAAGGCACAGTTTTAATATTTTAAGCTATTATAATATAATAGTATTTTCACAAAAATAAAGGACTGGTGCAAATTTGTTGTCTTTTAAAATCTGGAGATCCTCAGTAATTAGAAGTTTTGTCCAGAGAGGGTTTGCTTGCACAAGTTGTTCTTGAGGCCTGGTAGTGAGTGGTAGAATGAATAGTATAAAACTAGTACAATATTTTTTGCAGAAAATAGAAGTACTTCATACCATTTTAAAACAATTAGTACGTGATTAATTATGAACCATATCAACTTCAGAACTAAATTCATGCATTACATAATAAACAGAGTCCAAAAGCTGATATAACAATCTGCTTCCTCAGATCAACTAATGCTTAGTCAAGATAGAACCAAATTTTCTGTTTCTCAATGCAAGCATGAAATTTACCTTAAAAATCTAGTAAAAGTCATTATATTTAAAATAACAAGTCATAACTTATAAGTACTAGCTGTCAAACACTTTCAGTCAAAAGGATTATACATACTAAATCAACTTGAATAGAGTGTTAGGTAATCCACAAAACGGTACCAATCTCTATATAGTTACAACTAAAACAATAGAATCAAACCATCCATCAGAAAATTGCAACACTATCTTTAATAACATGAGAAACATTGTGAGATTTGAGGAGAAAACAAGGTGGTTTTCTTATATGGCATGAAGGTAAACGTGGTATGATTCTTTAAGCATTTACCATTTTTGGATTCTGATATGCAATCTTCCCACAGCTGGTACATATGGCTCTGAATCTTTCTTCTCCTTCAGGTATTCCAGGCTTCGTTGGACCACCACACCATTGACAGAACTTAACGTTTTGAACATCTCCCTACATTGCAATGGAACATGACAATAAGACTAAGATAGGAGAAACTCTATTGTACCGTCTGAAATTTAAGGATTTTGGTACCAATATTGAACACTCTCTTTTCCTCTCTCACCATTGTTGTGTCTAAACTCATAAAGCTACTGGCCTAAAAAACAATTGTACCAAAACCCTTAGATTTCTTGGAAACCATAGTAACTCTCTTAGGATTAGGAGGTCATGACATTTGTAGAGAGTATAAGATATGTTTCTGATGGAAAATCTGCTGCAGAAAAGGGGCATTCTTATAAAATCAATAGTTAATCCAAAACGAAACTATATATATAATATATAAAAGAGTAGACTTGCTCATTTATCTACCACCACCAACCAGTCAAATCCTTCATACAACAAACTCATCAAACTTAATAATAAATGTAAGTGAAATTTGTCAAAGATCTCACAAAGCTGTGTATAATAAGTAAACCTTCCCCTCACTAGGTTGCAACTGGAGTTCAATCAATTAGTAGGATGAAATAGTTTATAAGAAAACTAGTCAGGACCAATAAATTTCTGCATAAATTGTATAAACTAAAATTAACTTATGCAAAAATAATAATAAAAGTTTGCAGAGATAATTATCCATGCCGTAATTTCTACATTAGAGGGATTGATTTTCCAAATATTTGATATGACTAAAACACTGAATAGCAATATTGATTGTTACAATTCAACAGTTGAAGTAACTCACAGTAGAATGAAGAGATGATGAAGGAGAGTGATCAGAAGAAGAATCCATAAGGAGATTGAAACACTAGAGAAGAACCCTTGATTTGTACGAGGTTTCGGAAGGCAAGAAACAAGAGCAGAGGAAGAAGAAGATGATGAAGAAGAAGAAACAAGCACGTTGTGAATCGAGGAACCAGGATACTGATTCTACAGAGAAACGGAAAAGGAATGCTATCCTCTAGGGTTGTGGCATAACTGTAGGGTCATGGAGTTCCATCTTTCACCGTTGACAAACTTGCATTTTGTTTTATGATTTTAGGTGAAACATATTTTGGACGGTGAAGATTTGTGCTGCTCAAATTTCAATAGCAATGAAGCAATTCCGACAGACGGTGACATGGGAGCAACAAATGCGATTGCGACAAATTCAGATTGTTATTATCAAAGAAAAGTAAGCGAAGAAAAAAATAAAAAATAAATTTGTAAATAATTTAACAGATGTTACAATGCATCAATGTATTTAAGAAATAATTTATGGCCTAAATTTGTAAAATAATTCAACATAAAAAGTATTCTTAAAATATAAAATAACAAACTGATATTTCAAAATAAAATTGATAAAAATCAACTTTTTTATAGAATTCCAAATATTAAGTTAATTAAATTTATTTTTCATATTTATCCTACTACAATAAAAATAAAAATATTAAAAATCAATTACATTAAAATATAATCAATTATATTTTAAAATAATTAATTATATACCTAAATATAGTAAAATATTTATATAAATATTTTATTGTAGTTAAGTATATAATCGATTCACTTATAATTGGTATTTTATACATGTTTATAATTTTTTAGGTAAAATAAACATAATTATCAAAACGTTACCTTGTTATTGATTTGTGTGTTTTCCAACATTTCTATAGTTATTGTCTATCATCTTCATAATAATTTTAATAGAGATAAAATTTTAATACACATTTGGTATCTAAATTTATAAATTAAAATAATTTTATCTAGTATAATATGTTATCTAATTGTTATTAAAAATGTCAATATATTATTTTAATAATAATGTTAAAATTTATTATTAAATATTAATGTTAACATTTTTAACAATTAACTAATATTTTCCTCATTTATGATCTTGACAATTTTTTATTAGAAATTGAAAAAAGGATTAGCATAGACTAACTAAATCTTAAAAATTGAAAAACTAAACGTAGAATTATTTGTTTTGGCGGGAAGTAAAGTTACACGTACACAATTATAAAGACCAAAAATAAATTTAAGTCCCGTTATTTATCTATTTATTTTAATATTCCTATAAATTAAAATCAAGCTTTCTAATTATGTGTCTCATTTTTCATATTTTTTTCTCACTTTTAAAGGTCGCATTTACTCGCTAATTTCAAATTTTCAAAGAAAAAATCACTTTTTAAAATATTTTCAAATTTTTCTTAGTTTTATACTCTTATCCGAACGTTTAAATGGTTTATATTCAATTTCTTCTCTTTTAGCTCTTAACTAAATGTCAATGTTTCTTATTTAGAAATTATCAAAATACTTAAAATTAATTTTATACAGTAATTTAAATTATTTTTATAATTTCAAGATTCATTTTATATATTTTAGTATGTTTACTTACTTTAAATTACCATTTATTTATTTCAATAAATTATTCATTAGAACTTTTAGTTATACAAAAAACAAATTTATCTAGTAAAATACAATCCTAGTTTTACAAGGATGAATAGAAGGCAGATTGAGATAAGTTTCTTGTCTCTCTCTTACCCAATTGTTGACTAAATTGTTATGATATAATCAAAATTCAAAACACATGAGATGTGAAAACCTCTTTTATGTTCAACCTATTAATTCCTAAGAACAGTAAATGATCAATTCAAGTGAGAAAAGTCTAATTTTGAGAATATTTTCACCCAAGAAAGATTTATTCACCAAGGACACTTTCTAGTCCTATTATCGATCCTTGTTAAGATCAATCAATATTTTAAAATGGCTCAAGCAATCTGTTGGCTTGTTTTAAGCCACAAGTGACATTTCTATATTTTTCTTCTTAAAATGACAGGTTTCTTTCAATAATAAATAACCTGTATTATTTTCAGATGGTAGAAAAAGACTGTGCTGACAACTCAACTACAATGATAATGACCAACTATGGCATGTATCATGTGTAATGTAACTCCTTTCTGGTTGATTTTCTAAGAAACCAAAAATCAACAAAAAGAATGTTAGTTAACTTAGGTAAAATTGCCATAATTTCTGCCAAAAATGTTTCTGGCTTATGAATTTTACTCCTAAAGAGGCATGATTATGGCTACTCCACACACAAAAAGAAAGCATAGCTAATTTCTGCCAAATAGTTGTGTTGAAAGTCTCACATCGACTAAAGATAAGGCAATTTCATAATATATAAATAGGGTGCAAACCTCACCTTACAAGTCGATTTTGTGAGGTTGAATTAGACTTAAAGTCCATTTTCTAACATGGTATTAAAGTCCTAAACAATTGCAGTAGTTCCTCTTTCCTAAACCTAAGTCTCTTTCGCAAATTTTATGATTGAGAAGTGAAATTTCTAACCAGTTTCTTAAAAGGGAAAGTTTGCAACTCCAGAAAGAAGGCATAGTTAAATTCTTTACATTTATTGAAAGAAAATCAGAAGACATATATGAATGAAGAATTGAAACTATGTTGGAGAAGAATATCGCACTTCACTCCTTCAGTAAGCACATACATATATTGATGAAAAGGAATGGAAGTGGTCTAGTGCTAAATTGGTGATATGAGCATTTATTCATTGGTAAGATCGACAAGGGTGTAGTGTAGCAAAAGAGTTTAGCTTAGTTGGTTGAACAATGTGTACAAGTTATTGTAAACTGTTTGATATTACAGTTTGACTTCTCCCTCTTTGAATGAAAAAAGAGTAAACAAGTAATTACTCCCTAATACAAGGTCAGTTTATCACACAAAGATTGATAAGCAGCACTGCAATGCTTGAACTTTTCCTCTGCTATAACCTATCAACATGCATAATAACTAAAATAATTAGTAAGCTCAACTTAACATCTAAGACAGAAATTGTTCAATAGGAAAAGAACAAAAAAGCAAGAATTACTCAGCCATTAGAGCCTGGCCATACCTTAGAAACGCCATGATGACGATCTGGATGCCACTTTAAAGCAGATATCCGGTACCTGTTTTCATAAGGGTGTTTAGAATCACATTGAACAGAAAATGCAAAAGAACTCAGAAAACACATTAAAGAGAAAGCAGAAAAGAACTCACGCATTTTTCACATCTTCAAGTCTCAGAGGGCCAGAAGCACTCAATCCAAGGGCTAATCTATATGAAACTAAATCTGAATGTGAACAATCTGACTCTGCTTTGGTTGATTTGCCATATTCATTTTCACTTTGATGTCTCCACTTCTGAGATTTCCTGTTATTATAAAAACCTCCTGACCTCCTCTGAGGATTTTCCTCATTTATAAAGGACCAATAGAAAGATCTATTGCCACCAAAAGCAGAGTGAAAACCAGTCTCAACATCAAAATCATCTTTGCAAAATTCATGACCTCCTGAAAGACATCAAGGTTTTTGAAACATGAATCTAGAACACGCCCATTAATATCCAGAATCTTCTATGCACTACAAAAAAAAAAAAAGACATTGTGGCTTATTTAAGAAAACTTGTTGTGATGCAAGTTAAACCAAAACAGCTACATGATCTGTACTAGTTAAGTCCACCGATCCTTCCCAACATGGCATGAAAAGTTTCAACACAAAATGTAATTACAAGAATTCCCAGAAGAAACCCTCTAACAAACTCTAACCAATAGAGCCTTGAAATATAAATCCTGAACAAACCCTATAATAACCAGAATCTTCTTGCCACAAAAAATAATAAACATGGCGTAGCACATTCAAGAAAGCTTATTCAAACCAAAACAGCTACATGATCTCAACCAGTTAGGCCAACAAATCCTATTTGAGCAATGAAAGCTTTGCAGACAAGATGCATTTAGAAGATTAGCCAGAAATAATCTAACAAACTTCAATGAGGAGAGCCTTAAAATATATGAATTCAGAATCTGAGACCTTCATTGCGCTACAAATAAAAAAATAGAAAGTGACATATTTAAGAAGGCTTATGAAAAAGTTAAGACCAAAACAGCATAATATCTACAAGTTAAATCCACCCATCCTGCTCAAGTAGATGTGAAAGTTTTCTAGCCAAGATGCAGTTAGAAGATTTCAAGAAGAAATTATTTAACAAACTCTAATCAAGAGAGACAGTATTGCAAGGTAGTCATACACTATTACAGCATAACTATGTCAAGCGTCCTTACTTCTGAATCGATGTTTTGCTCTTTGATTGCCATTCCTGTGCCTTCCAGAGTGTTTTCTGAACCATGACGAGCCTTGACTGGGAGAAGAATCATCCTCATCAACATCTTCTTTCCAACTCTAAGACATGGAAGAAAAGAAAGCATTAGATGCAACATCTTACAAGTAACAAAATCAGGAAAGAGAGCATATAAGGGAATCATCTAAAACTAGGGCCAAAAGAGTTCATTATTAAAAAGAACCATAAAAATAATGATACTAAGGAATTCTCAATATCACCATACTGGGGGGTGTATATGAATACAAACTTTATCCAAAATTACCAACACTAGAAAACTGTATGGATTCACTACAAAACATAGTGAACAAACAGTTAACAAAACATATATCTGAAAATAGGCAATAAAAGGTTATAGTCCAGATTGGACAAATGCAAAAGCAGTTATATTGGCACAATTAAGTTTGCTATAAATTCTGTTCACAATGGAAATGTTGTCATCGCAGAGTTATAACATAAAACAAAGGACAAAAACTTAGATGCAGCTCTTTAGGTGTTTTTGCTGTTTTTTTTTCACAATTATAATTGAAGTTTCACCTCAGAAACTAACTCTTAATTTAAATGTGGACCTCACTACCACAGGTTACCAAGACGACACTCAAATTTTAATCAGAGAACAACACCTATGGCATCTAAGGAACTTTCCCTATGTTCCGTCTTTAAAATAAATCTGAGAAAAAAATTAGGAAGCTAAGGTGCGGTGATCAAGTTAAATTCTGGCATGATCTTTTCCTAGACTGTATGGTTTCTGTGGATAAAGATACCTCGATAAATGGAATAGGGAATGGCAAAATGAAAGCTAGTGTTGGAATTCGAAATGGATAAAAACTTTGTGAGTGGGAAAAAAGTTAAGAAGAGATGGAAATAATCAATTAGAACAATGAGCATGTTTGGAGGAAACTTTCCCGCAAGCACTTCAAGGAAAAAGAAGGAAAAAATAAACCATCTTCTCCTCATGCTAAAATTACTCTATAAATAAGTTAAAATTAGATTTTGGAGAAGTCAACAGGAAATAACTTCTACAAATAGCTCATGTGTAGGCTAATTTTACTTTGTGGAGAAATTGATTTCATTCTTTTTTTCTCAATCTCAGTGGAAAAGTCTCTCTAAACGTAGTTAATGGTGAAAAATATAGTTGCCCCTTAATTACTTTTGTTTGAACCTTAACATATACCCAATAAAAATCAATTTTTTTCCGTGAATAGTGTTTTGATGAGAACTTGAAAACACACCTAAATGTACTGAGCAACACTAACCTGAAACATGAATTGCGCGTAAGCATTGACATCGCGGAGCAGTGTTTGTTTGGCACGAAGTCTTCCGAATCTTCTCGAGTGATCGTTGCATCTCTGCAAGCAAAAGGACGTTAGAAAAAAAAAATTGTGAAAAACTGATGTTGAACTAGACAAGGTGCAGTTCATGGGACTGACGGATTCCCAAAAGGTGTGAGCTTTGCGTTGCAAGTGATTAGTGGAATGAAAGAGTCTGGCGAAGTTGGTCTTGTTCATTTTTTCTCAAAATCTTGAAACTGTGAACAATAAAAGGGAAAAGAAAAAGACCATTGATTCTTACTAAGAGAATGAATCATGCCCAAGAGTGTTTTGGGAGCAAATTATGAGAAAAAAACCAGTGTTATGGGTATTTCTCGCACTCACCCAATAGTTCCTATCATTTTGTGTCCTCTTTTTAAAATATGGGTTTAATATCTAATTTTGTCCTCTTGAATTTTTAAGAAGATTCTTAATTTTTTTATTTGATCAATTTAGTTTTTTAATTTCTTAAAAATATTTAATGTAGTCATTTTTGTTAAATTGATATTAATCCCGTATTCGTATAATGTTACGTGTGTCACGTATCATATTATTGTAAATTAGTCGTATAGTACCCAGTTTGGTGCTGGAGTTTCTAATTGGTACCCGATTTTAAAAAAGTGTCAATTACGTACTCAAATTAGTTTAAGTGCACCAATTGAGTGCATTTAAGTTGACGCCGTTAGAAAGGTTAACGTTGACTGATACTGGTTGGTCTGTGAATTAAATTTGGAACACGTGGAGATTAATTTTTAATGACGTGGAAAGCTGGGGAAGAAAATTAAATATGTC